>Ga0265297_10000506_pt1 | contig 112781 bp, 107 predicted proteins | sample Munlanlwell13791_FD_192502 | JGI IMG/M metagenome (GOLD analysis project Ga0265297, IMG submission 192502) | Leachate microbial communities from a municipal landfill in Southern Ontario, Canada - Leachate well 137-91 | ecosystem: Engineered > Solid waste > Landfill > Unclassified | place...
TCAGCGGGGTTTAGCCCGCGAAATTACGAACTCATTTCAAATCGAAGTTGTCAAAGAACTGATATAAATTATATGATATTAATAAGTTACAAGCGCAGATGCGTCGCTTAACGCATCACTAGTATTCTGTTATAATGGTTTTTATTACGTTGACTCAGTGTGTAAATAACAACGAGAAAAAAGCCTTAAGTATTCCAAGTCAACATGTTATAAATGAGAAAATTCATTATGATAACAGAGAATTGACATTTGTTCAAGACCTTCTTGACTCAACCAACTTGATAAAGGGTAAAGTTTATGTTGAATTTATTAATGACTCAGTTTTTAAAAGATTATACATTTTTGAGGGGAAAGAACTAAAATATTTTGTGGGAGATGGAAAACTGACAAATTTTATTGACACAGTGGATGCTATCGAAGATTATTACGGATTTAGATTTATTGAACAAAGTAAAAATTCTATCGGAATTGAAATTACTGATAAAAAGGGAAATGGTTGTTCTGACTCCTGGAGTATTAAATATATTGAAGAGAGAAAAGTATTCGATAATCCATTTAGATTTTAATAAACCACAAAACACGAACCTCAAATTTATTACATGGGTTGATGACGGTTTGGAATGTTCATGGCTTTTGGCTAACTTTTCTGTCGTGTGACAGAGAATCATTCTCAAACTCCCACACATGGAAAAATTTGCACAACGTTGGTAACCATAAAGGGATGATTTATGAAGGTATTTAGGATATTTATTTTATTTATAATTATTTGTTCCTGTACAACGAATGAGGAAAAGACTCTACAATTTAGAGAAATCAAATCGCCTAGCAAGTCAGTTAGTCCAATGATTGCCAGGTGGAATAATCTGAATAATGCTGACCTGAACAAAAAAGTAGATTTGTTTTTCAAGAATCATAAGAAGTTTCCTTTGATAGAAAAAGATTCTCTTTACGATGATTATCTCTATATTACGTTCATTTACAGGGATACATCAAAGAATATAACAGTTGAATTTGACATCTTTGGTAACTATGATGACAGAAACCTTGGAGACAGGAAACTAAAAAGATTAAAGAATACGGGTTTATTTTATCGCACCTATTATATGCCCAATGATATTTGCTTCTCATATCGCTTTGTTGTTTATGACACTATAAGTAATACCAAAGAGTTTTTTCCTGATCCATTAAATGACAACAGAAATCCTACGGGAGAAGAAAAGGATTACAGTTGGTCCGTACTCGATTTACGAAATAATGAAGATTCTCTGTACAAAAAGAAATATTATGATGTAAAAAGTCAGTTGATTAAGGTCGCTTATACCAGCACCATATTAAAAAACACACGAGACATTACTGTTTATTTGCCTGAAGGGTACGATAAGAATATACCACATGGATATCCCACAATTTACCTTTTCGACTCATTTATTTATTTAAACCGGATCGAAGTACCGAATGTTTTGGACAATATGATCAGGGAAAAAAGAATTGAGCCCATGATAGCAGTTTTTATAGATAATCCAACTAAAGAACTCAGGGATAAAGAACTCCCTTTGAATTTTGCGTTTAAAGATTTTGTTGTAAAAGAATTAGTGCCATATATTCGTTCAAATTGGAATGTGACTGAAATCCCGGAAAAGACAATTATTGGCGGAATGAGCTATGGTGGTCTTTCAGCGGGTTTTTGTGCATTTTATCATGATTCCATTTTCGGTAATGTTTTATCGCAAAGTGGTTCTTTCTGGAGAGATACTGTAATTGAAGAACCACCTATTAACTGGCACCGTTCAGATTGGCTGATAAAACAATTTCAAACCAGCGACAAAAAAAATATCAGATTTTATTTGGGCTGGGGTCTTCAAGAGCCTATAATTCTAAACTCAAACCGAAAATTTACCCGGGTTTTGGATAGATTAGAATATAATTACAAATTTTCAGAGTTTAACGGCTGGCATGACTGGTCAAATTCAAGAAAATCTTTTCCAGTTGGATTAAAATATTTGATGGAGAATAAATAATTACTGTTGTCTGGCAGACTTATTTTGGACTACTATCAGAATTCTTATCTGCCAGGTTGACAAATCGTGAATACGTTCACCAAATGTTATTGTATTTGAAATAAAAACAAACAGGAAGATTTATTTCTACGACAACGGCAAAAGAAATGTTATTATCGGTATATTCAATCCAATTGAACCCCGCACTTACTTTTGGAGAACCCGGCAACAGCAGGAGGTGGATTTTGTCGAAGATAATAACGGAAAGGCTTATGGTATTGAATTTAAATGGCAAAAAAGAAGACCCAAAATCTTCCTAAGTCATTTACTGCAACTTATAACTCAGAAGCAAAGATAATTGACAGGGAAAATTTCAGGGTATTTGTCAAAATATAGAGAGATTTTGAGGCGGACCTTTTTTTTATAACTTTGAATCTGAAAATGAGAAATCTACAATTTTCAGGTGAGGCAGGATTGCGAATCATTTTATTAGAATTGTTTAAAATTATGAAAAGACTTTTTTTGACGCTGGTTTTTGTGGGATTGGTTTGTGAGGGAGCGATGGCGCAGGGTGGGGTGAAAGCTTTGGGTGTTGTAAGTGGTCCGCGTGTTGTTAGTACGGTTCCGGCTTTTGGTGATTGTGAGGTTGATCCGGGATTGACTAAGATTGTTATCAGATTTGACCAGGATATGATGCCATCTTATTCTGTAATGAACAGTGATAATTTTCCTCAGGTTACGGGTAAGCCTGTGTGGGATGATAAAAGGACTCTCTCGATTCCGGTAAAGTTATTTCCGGGTAAGCTGTATACTATGCAGCTTAATAGCTCCAGAACGTGGGGTTTCAGTAATCTTGAGGGTGTTCCGCTTAACCCGGTGGATCTGTTGTTTCAGACTAAACCTGCTTCTAATAACACTACACCGGCATCTGATGACCCTACTTCTGCTTCTAATAACTCTGCTTCTTCGATGACAAAGCTTAACAAAAAATCTTTTGCCGAGTTTAAGAAGTTTTTTCCGAAAGAGTATTCCTATGCTTCTTTAAAAGGGTTGGACTGGAATGCTTTGTTGAAGGAGTCTAAGGATGAGCTTGTGAATTCTAAAACTAACACTGAGTTTGCGCTGAAACTGATTAAGTTGTTGCGCAAGTCGGATGATGCTCATTTGTGGATTGATGTTGACGGGAAGCGGTTCGAGACGGGTAAGATAAAGCCGATTGAGGAGAATGTTAATATGAACCATCTTTTCACTCTGTTGCAGAACAGAAGGGTAGGTGATAATTTAATGTCTGTTGCGGGTGAGATTGACGGGGTGGGGTATATTGCGATCCGGGGCTGGACTGCTGATATAAACAAGTTTGTCTTTAAGACATGGGGAGACGAGAAGGACCCCGGTATTTCTATTGATGATGTTATGCGAAATTTTTCAGACTATTCTGATCTGATAATTGATGTCAGGGAGAACTCCGGTGGGAATGAGGCTTACGCAAAGAATTTTGCCTCTTATTTTATAAAGGATTCTGTTACTTTTGAGAAGGTGGTCTGTTATAATGAGAAGAGCGGCCTGATTGATTTTGTGCATTATAAGAAGCTATATCCAAATAAAAAGGGGCTGAATTACTCAGGGAATATTTATGTGTTATCCGGTCCTGTCGTTATGAGCAGCAATGAGTCGTTCGTTTTGATGATGAAGCAGATTCCGAATGCTAAGGTGGTCGGTATGAAAACTTATGGCAGTTCGGGAAATCCTGTGCCTCATAAGTTGTCTAACGGGGTAACTGTTTTTTTGCCCTCATGGCAGGCTTACACGCTTGACGGGAAGCTGATTGAGGGTTGTGGCGTCGAGCCTGATATTGAGATTGTTACTTCTAGAAAGGATTTTGAAAAGGAGGATATCCTTATCCGGAAGGTCCTGAAAATGATAAAGTAAATCACCCACTTTTCACTTTTCCCTTCTCACTTTTCCCTTCTCACTTTTCCCTTTTCACTCATCCCTCATCACTTTTAACTTTTTTCAAACCTTATTCTTTTTTTGTTGATTATTAATTTTATATATACATTTGTGATATTAAAATAATATCATATAAATATCACAATCATGAAAACTGAAAAAAGTCTTAATCCGCTGAATGGATACATTGCATTGTCAGTCTTGTTAATTCTGTGTGTTGGAATTATTGTTCTCTTTATAAATGGTTATAGTTTGTTGCCCGGGTTATTAATTCTGGGCTGGGTGTTTCTGGCGGGGGGATTGGTTATTGTGAGTCCCAATAATTCAAAAGTGCTGCTGTTGTTCGGTGCTTATAAGGGCAGTATCAAGCAAAATGGATTATTCTGGGTTTTCCCGTTATTCTTAAGATCTTCTATTTCCTTAAGAGCGAGGAATCTGGAGAGTGAAAAGATAAAGGTGAATGACAAGCTGGGAAATCCTATTATGATAAGTGTAATTCTTGTATGGCGTGTGAATGATACTTTCAAGGCAGCATTTGAAGTAGATAATTATGAGAATTTTGTGAAGATTCAGACGGACTCTGCGGTCAGAAAATTAGCCGGATCTTATCCGTATGACCATTTTGAAGATGAAAAGGCAACTATTACTTTGAGCACAAATTTTGAAGATGTAAATAAGACTCTTGAAAATGAGATTATGGAAAGGCTGAAAATCGCAGGTATTGATGTTATAGAGGCCCGGATAGGTTATTTGGCGTATGCCCCTGAGATAGCACATTCGATGTTGAGGAGGCAACAGGCCTCTGCGGTTGTCGCTGCAAGACATAAAATTGTTGAAGGTGCGGTCGGGATGGTTGAAAGTGCTCTGAATCTATTATCTACAAAAAAGATTATAGATCTGGACGAGGAGAAAAAAGCTGCAATGGTAAGCAATTTAATGGTTGTCCTTTGCGGGGACAAGGATACTGAGCCGGTAATCAATACAGGTACATTAAATCATTAGAATATGGCCGAAAAGAAATCTTTTGCATTAAGGATTGATTCGGAAACCATGAAAGCGATTGAAAAATGGGCTGCCGATGAATTCAGGAGTGTTAATGGTCAGATTGAGTGGATGCTGAATAAGAGTCTGAGTGATTCTGGTCGCTTAAAACGCAAAAGTGAAAAGAGCGAATAAAGTGTAGCCTGATATCGCATGTCAAACATAGGGAGATAGGGGATTCATGTAATTCTCCGTCTCCCTTTTCCCTGGTTGGGTTGATAAAGTGTTAATATTTTTAGCAACAAGTCATTATGGGTGTTCGAAATTAGCACTACATTGCATCAAATTAAATATTATACGATTATGAAATATCTTCCTGTGAAACATCTTCTATTGGGGGTGTTACTTTTTTTGTTACTCGGATTGAACTCGGCCGGGGCTGAGGGGTTGAAAAAGAGAGATTTATACCAGCTTATAGAGAGGGTTATTCCGGGCAAATCGTCCCAGTTTGTTATCGGTGAGTTGAAGGGGGGTGATGAAAGGGAGATGTTTGAGTTAAGCGGCAAGGATGGGAAGATTGTAATTAAAGGGACCGGCGGACTTGCTGTTGCAAGGGGGTTCGGGTGGTATTTGAATAATTATTGTCACACTAAGGTTTCTTGGTATAAGGATGATAAGGTCTCTCTCCCGGAAGTGTTGCCTGCGGTTGATACAGTGGTGACTCAGGAGTGTCGGTTTGAAAAGAGGTTTTTCCTGAACTATTGCACTTTCGGCTATACTATGCTGTGGTGGCAATGGGAAGATTGGGAGCGGTTTATTGACTGGATGGCCTTGAATGGTATCAATATGCCTTTGGCTATAACCGGTCAGGAGGCTGTATGGATGGAGGTGTGGAAGAGTCTCGGAATGAGTGAGGAACAGATAAGGGCTTATTTTACCGGCCCGGCTCATCTCCCTTGGCACAGAATGGGAAATCTGGATGGTTTTTTGGGCCCTTTGCCGCAGGATTATATTACGCATCAGCTGGAGTTGCAGAAGAAAATTCTGAAACGTGAGCGCTCTTTTGGGATGACTCCTGTGCTTCCAGCGTTTGCCGGACATGTGCCTAAAGCAATTAAGGAGAGGTATCCGGATGCAAAGATTACCTGTATGGGCTCTTACGGTACAGGTGATGAGTATAACGCCTTCTTCCTCGATCCTATGGATCCTCTGTTTATCAAGATTCAAAAGAGGTTTCTGGAGGTACAGACAAAGTATTTCGGGACTGACCACTATTATGGTGCTGACCCTTTCAATGAGATGGACCCGCCTGAGACAACCCCTAAATATCTGGCAACTGTTTCAAAAACGATTTATGACGGAATGCAGAGTGTTGATCCTGATGCCGTGTGGGTTCAGATGGGGTGGACTTTCTACTATATGAAACTTTGGAAAGAGGATCCGGAGCGTTTGAGGGCAATGATACAGGCCGTGCCGGAGAATAAAATGATTATTCTGGATTATTTTGCCGAGGAGGAGGAGGTGTGGAGAAACACCAAGGCTTGGCACGGAGCTCCTTATATTTGGTGCTATTTGGGCAATTTCGGCGGTAATACCGAGATGGCCGCTCCGATTATCAAGGTTGCAAAGAGACTTGCTGAGGCTGAGAGTGATCCGGCACACGGAAAGCTTTATGGTATAGGCTCTACATTGGAGGGATTCGGTGTTAACAGGTTTATGTTTGAATGGCTTTTTGAATATGGATGGGACAAGAGTGTGGCAAATGTGGATGAATGGTTGGCAGGATATGCAAAATCAAGAACCAGGAACAATGATCCTGTTGCAGAGGAGGCGTACAGAAGATTGGTACACCTTGTCTATAATGACCAGGTTTCAGGTGTGGCAACAGGCAGTTTGATGCAGACCCGTCCGATTTTGACAGGACTAAAGGGATACCAACGACCTAACAAGTATGATTACAAAGAGTTGGAAAACATTTTGACTCTGATGTTGTCGGCTGACCAACAAAGTCTGCAAAGTGAAGAATATCAGAAGGATCTGGTCTTGGTTACAAAGCAGATTCTGGATAATATGATCATTTCTGCCAGAAAGTCGGTAAATGATGCCTATGTTAATAAGGATTCACTGGAACTGGAAAAGCAAACGGCGGCTTTCCTAGGAATCCTGGATGATCAGGACCGCTTGCTGGCAACGCAACCGGAGTTCCTGTTGGGGAAATGGATTGACGATGCGCATAAATTCGGTAATGATTCTCAAAGCAAGGCATATTATGAGAAAAACGGCCGAGTACTAATTACTACATGGGGAAATGAGGGTAATGGCATTATTGATTATGCAAGCCGGGATCTTTCAGGACTAATCTCATCTTACTATAAGGTCAGATGGGAGATGTTCTTTAATAAGCTTAAGGCAAATCTTAAGAGCGGCGAACCATTGGACATGGACCAAATTGACAGGGAGATGGCCTCTTTTGAATGGAAATGGACAGGGCAGCAGCAAACTTTCAGCAACGAGCCTAAAGGTAACCCATTAGAAATAGTAAGAGAGATTCATAAAAAATATATCGGATTTAATGACTGAGTTTATTGATTATAATCAATTATCAGAGATTGCTGAAACATTTGACAACCTGTTATCAACAACTGCAGTGATTATTATTTCATAAAATACCTGATATTTGTAGTTCTTTATTACATAGTAACGGTTTATAATAATGTACAGGAGAGTAGCGGTAAAGGTCGGCAGCAACGTGCTGGCCGGCGCAAATGGAGATCTGGATGTGGGGAGGATTGGCCACATTGTTGATCAGATTGCAAATCTAAAGAGGTCGGGCACGGAAGTGGTGCTGATATCATCCGGAGCTGTGGCGGCCGGCAGGGCAAGAATTTCTCTCGACACAAAACTGGATACTGTTTCAGTAAGACAACTTTTCTCAGCTGTTGGTCAGGTTCGTCTTATGAATTGTTATTCAGATAATTTTCACAGACATAATCTGTTTTGTGCGCAGATTCTTACAACTAAGGAAAATTTCAATGACAGAAGACATTACCTCAACATGAAGAGCTGTATTTCTACGGTTCTTGAGAATGGAGTAGTGCCTGTAGTTAATGAAAACGATACTATTTCTGTCACAGAGCTGATGTTTACTGATAACGACGAGTTGTCCGGGCTCATTTCTTCAATGATGGATTGTGAAGCTTTGATTATTTTGTCAAATGTTGATGGTATTTTCACGGGCAAACCGGGTGAGGACGGCGCTTCTCTGATTCCTGAAATACCTGCCGGCAATAATTCGTTCAGATTGTGTATCTCTTCCGAGAAATCCGGATTCGGAAGAGGAGGTATGCAGACAAAGTACAATATCGCCAGAAAGGTTGCTCTTGAGGGAATCCCTGTTTTTATTGCAAATGGTAAGAGAGATGATATCATCTCAGACATTGTCAACGGTAAAGATGTGCCGTACACACTTTTTACACCTAAGGAAAAAAGGTTAAAGGGCAATAAGAAATGGCTGGCACACTCGGAAAGTTTTGCAAAGGGCTATCTTGTTGTCAACAACGGGGCCAGAAATGCGCTGTATGATGATAGTGCAAATAGTTTGTTAATGGTGGGAGTTGTTAAAATAAGCGGATATTTTAAAGAGGGCGATATTATCGGGATAATGGACGAAAAAGGTACCCACCTTGGACTGGGGAGGTCAAGTTATAACTCGGAAGAGGCGGAAGCACTCATAGGAATACGGGATGCAAAACCGGTAATATTATACGACTATATGTACCTCTACGATTTTTAAAATTTATGTTATGGATTGTACTCAAATATTCGAAAATGTCAGAGATGCCGGCTATAAGTTGGGCTTAGTCGAAAATGACAAGATCGTAGAAGTTCTCATAGATATTGCATCTGAGCTTGAGCTTTTTCAAAGTGAAATACTGTATGCGAATCAGGAGGATCTGGATAATATGGAGGTTAATAATCCTAAATATGACAGGTTGAAACTTACTGAGGGAAGAATAAGGGTAATTGCTGATGATCTTAGAAGTGTCGCAAAACTTCCGTCTCCTGCAGGCAGGCTTTTGTCTGAATTTGTTCGCCCGGATGGGTTGATTATAAGGAGATTCACAGTCCCTTTCGGTGTAATAGGTATAATATATGAGGCGCGGCCTGATGTGACCCTGAATGCATTTTCTCTATGTTTTAAATCCGGGAATGCATGTATTCTTAAAGGCGGAAGCGATGCAATCAATACAAACACGGCACTTGTGTCCCTTATCAGGAGAGTTCTTGTCAAGCACGATGTTGAAGAGAATATTGTGGCTCTTTTGCCTGCGGGGCGTGAAGAAACACGGTATCTTCTTAACGCCCGCAATTATGTTGATCTTTTGATTCCTCGCGGCGGGAGGGATTTGATTGATTTCGTAAGAAAAAATGCAGAAATACCCGTGATTGAAACCGGTGCGGGTATATGCCACACTTTTTTTGAAAAAACCGGTGATAGGGAGAAAGCAAGAAAGATAGTGCTTAATGCGAAAACGAGAAGAGTCAGTGTTTGTAATGCTCTTGACTGCCTGGTAATCGAGAAATCCAGAGTGGAAGATCTGCCTTATATAGTTGCACCTTTGGCAGAAAAAAATGTCGTGATATATGCAGACAATATCTCTTGGGAACATCTTGACGGGAGCTATCCAGATAATCTTCTTGAACATGCCACGGAAGAGTCTTATGGCACGGAATTCCTTGATTACAAAATGTCAATAAAGGCTGTCGAAAATTTTGAAGAGGCTCTTCTGCATATATCTAAATTCAGTTCAAAACATAGCGAGTCTATAGTATCAGAGGATAAAGGGAAAATTGAAACATTTATAAGGATTGTAGATGCAGCTGTTGTATATTCCAATGCTTCAACGGCTTTCACAGATGGGGCTCAATTCGGGTTGGGTGCTGAAATAGGAATCTCTACACAAAAACTACATGCGAGAGGCCCTATGGCTCTTGAGGCTCTTTGTACATATAAGTGGGTTGTAGAGGGTGATGGCCAGGTCAGAAATTCTTAACACCTTCTTGCACCGTCCTTTATCACTACGTCGTAAACTTTAGGGGTTATACCGAATCTCTCTTTGTACTCCTTTGTGGAGTTCTCTATGAAGTTATCGTAAAGCTGCTCCTTAACTAAATTTATGGTACAGCCTCCAAAACCACCGCCCATGACGCGTGAGCCGGTAACTCCGTATTTACGTGCACATTCGTTCAGGAAGTCCAGCTCTTCGCAGCTTACTTCATATTTCTTGCTGAGCCCCTCATGTGTCTCATACATCTTCTTGCCCACAGTCTCATAGTCTCCGGCTTTAAGTGCCTCACAGGCATCCAGCAGGCGCTGGATCTCCTCTATTACAAATTCGGCTCTTATGTAGTCCTCTGCGGTTATGCCGGCGGCGGCCTCTCTCAACATGTCGAGTGTGGCATCCCTCAGAAGCATAACCTCCGGATGATGCTTCCTGATCGCCGCCGCCGCACTCTCGCACGACTCACGGCGTTTGTTGTAGGCAGAAGAGGCCAGCTCATGAGCTACACATGTATTAATCAATACAACCTTGTACCCGCTTGGATCGAATGGAACATATTCGTACTCCAGCGAGCGGCAGTCAAGTCTTATCAGAGAACCCTCCTTGCCGAAGCATGAGGCGAACTGATCCATGATACCGCATTTGACTCCAACATAGTTGTGCTCGGTTGCCTGCCCAATTTTGGCGATGGTGAAGAGATCAAAACCAAGGTTGTAAATATCGTTTACGGCAAACCCGAAACAGCTTTCCAGTGCGGCAGAGGAGGACATTCCTGCTCCAAGCGGGACATCTCCTGCGAAAACAGTGTCAAATCCCTGTACTTTTGCACCTTTTAGAGTCATCTCCTTACAAACTCCGTATATATATCTTGCCCACTGTTTCGTCGGCAAGTTTTCAAGGGTAAACTCCTCACTCTCGTCCAGATCTGCTGCGTATGCCCTGAACCTGTCTGTTCCGTTGCTCTTTATCACACAGTACATAGCTTTATCAATGGCTCCGGGGAGTACGAACCCTCCGTTGTAATCTGTATGTTCTCCGATGAGGTTTACCCGGCCCGGTGCTGTGTATAATATACCGTCAGTTCCGTATAATGCCCGGAATTTCTCTTTTAAGAAAGCTGTATTCATTATTATATAATTCGTTATTATCTGAAATACTTTATACAAATATAAGAACCATTTCAAAAAAAAGAGTGCCATGGAAAGACACTCTCAATTATATACATGGTTTATAAAACTTATGCTTTTCTTACATTTACTGCATTTAAACCTTTTTTGCCTTGTTCAAGGTCAAAAGTCACCTCGTCGTTTTCTTTGATCTTCTCCTTCAATCCAGTTGAATGTACGAAGTAATCTTTTGAAGTTGCGTTGTCTTTGATAAAGCCAAAACCTTTAGTCTCATCGAAGAACTTTACTGTTCCATTGTTCATTATGTGAAATTATTATGAGAAGGCAAGGTACATTTAATTATTGAAATTATTTCAAAAAATTAGGCAACCTTAAATTTTGTATTGCAAGACTTCATGCTGTAAACTACATCCTTTACTCTCTGCGCCCACTCAAAATGTGAGTGTGTTTTGTCGAATGTCTTCCATGGTATTGGTTTACCGATGATTACTCTTATTGTTTGACCCTTTTTTCTGAAGAGTTCGCTTGGAAGAAGGATGAGTTCAATATTTGCCTTTATGCCGAATAAATTCCTGAAGATGTATATAAAGAAGAATAGATTGGAGTTTCTTCCTTCAAAGCGTATAGGTACAACATCTCTTTGACTTGAAACTGATTTTGTTATAAAACTCTTCTGCCAATCACAATCCTGGAATTTCCCGTGATATCTTCTTGATACCTCTCCTGACGGGAAGTGGGAGATGGGAACATCCTGCTGATAAACCTCCTCAAGAGCCTGCAGGTAATCTCTGGGAGAGCCTTCGAAAACGTTTACTGCGGCTATGAATGGCCTCAGCTGGGGAACATATAGAAAAGCCTCGTTGGCAATGGCCTTTACTGATCCGTATTTTCTGGTGATTATTCTGGTAAGTATCAGTCCGTCCAATATTCCGAAGGGGTGGTTTGCAACAAAAAAACATCTTCCGTTTTCAGGAAGGTTTTCAATTCCTGTAACCTCAATGTTTATCTTTAACTCATTTATAACCTCAGGCAGAAATTCATTACCTATTTTATCCCTGAATTTGTTCATTATACGATTCATCTCATCTTGGCAAATAATCTTTGCGATAATCCGGGTTATGAAATCAGGCAAAGAATTCAGCCTCTTTGAACCGCTTCCGGCCAATATTCTCTTTATATCTATATATTTAACGGGGTCTGTCATATTTTCTTTTTCAACCTTCTATGCAATTTTGTAGCCAGAATTTTTTTGAGAGAAGAGGGATGAGTTAAAAGTGAAAAGTTAAAAGTGAAAAGTGAAGAGTTAAGAGTGAAGAGTGAAAAGTGAAGAGTTAAAATGGTCTTTGAGGGGCGATTAGCCTTTAATTGTAAAATAGAAAACCGAGCCTTTGTCAACCTGGCTTTCCACCCATATCCTGCCTCCAAGCATTTCGACATAAGCTTTCGATATTGAAAGCCCCAGGCCACTACCCTCATAGTCTCTTGCAATAGTCTCGCTTCCCTGCCGGAACCTTTCAAAGACTATCCTGATTTGCTCAGGAGTCATTCCTATACCTGTATCCTTGACAAAGAATGAGTATTGCTGACCATTGCGTGTATATCCAATCTCAATTGATCCCTTATGGGTGAACTTGATAGCATTTCGAGTCAGATTTGTCAGGATAGCGTAAAGTTTCTCCTTGTCAGAATCAATCCAAATGCTCTCATTTTGAAGAGGGTTGTTGATTATTAAATTCAGCCCCTTTTCTTGAATCTGAGGTAAAAAGAATCTGTATATATAATCAAGCAACTCGTTTATATTTACAGGGGATATCACCGGTTGGACTAACCCGCTTTCAAGCTTGGATATTTTAATAATGTCATTTATAATATTGAGGAGGCGTTCTCCACTCTTCTCAATAACTCTGATATACTCCTGCTGCTCTTCTCCGGTAAGCTTAGGCTCTTTCAGCAATTCGGTGAACCCGATTATACCATTCATCGGTGTCCGTATCTCATGACTCATGTTAGCAAGAAAGGAGGTTTTCAGCCGATCACTCTGCTCTGCCTGCTCTTTTGCCTTTATGAGCTCATCCAGGTTGCTTTTTCTGAAATATGCAGAGCCTATAGTGTTTGCAGCTGCCGCAAGTATTTGTTTCTCTGATGGCAACCACTCCTTTTCATTAGTGCAATCATCAAAACCAATAAAACCCCAGAATTGATTGTCGGAGAATATTGGTGCTAGAAGAAATGACTTGACCTTATGAGGTGACAGAAAAGCTTTTTCCCCCTCAGGCATTTTCTTTACAATTCTTGAAATCACTTTTCCTTCAGCCATCTCTTTCATCCACTTAGGAATAGTCTTATAATGAATTTCATGCACGGCTGAATGTTCTTTGTACTCGGAACCATCTTGCGTCCATTCGAATAACTGACTGGCATCTTCAATAAAAGATCCTTGACAGTTCTGATTCTTGAATATATATACACGGCTCACTCCTGTAGCATTTCCCAGAATCTCCAGGACGCGGGCAATCCCTGAATCTATATCTTCATTCTTTAACAGGATAGCAGTAGCTTTTGCAATTGCCTCAAGTAATATATCCCTTTGGTGTAACTCTTCCTCATTTTTTTTCTGAAGTGTGACGTCCCGTGCGCTGCCCACCAAACCTATCATGGTTCCATTGTCATCAAATATTGGAGACTTCCTTATATCCAAATGCACATACACTCCGTTGATATATCCCTTCTCAAAGTAGTGGACAGGTTTTCCTGTTTCAAGTACATCAATGTCCGTATCTCTGGTCATACCCGCGAGAGTATTCCACATTTCAATATCAGGGTGTTCCCTGTTTGATCGTTCAAGAAAATATGAATAGGTTTTTCCGATAGGTTCATTTGTGTCTGATGTCATTAAAATGCTGTCACACACCGCTTTATTTACAAATGTGTACCTCTTTTCAAGATCTTTGGCCCATATAAGATCCGGCATGTTGTCAGACATAAGTCTGAAAAGCGAATACAATCTGTAATAACGCTCTTCTGCCTGTATCACCTCTCTCTCCTTAAGAATCTGCTCGGTTATATTATTTATAATTATAAGTCTGCTGCCAGGAGTGCCTTTCAAAGGTTTCTTTATTATCTGTAAAATGAGATTTTTCCCATTAATCTCTACCTCTAACCTGAGATGCTCGTCATTGCCGATTACTGCTTCAAGCAGGGGGGTAACAACAGCACCTGTGGAGAAAATACTTAATCCGTGAACCTTTTTGTTTGAAATGCCAAGAAGATTTAAAGCAGCCTTGTTTATATCCAGTATTCTCTCCTGTTTGTCCAAAGCCAGGATTCCGTCCGGTATGTTTTCAACAAGAGCCTCCCTGGCAACAGGGACTAAATTCAGAAACCTGGTATAGGAGACGGCATAAACAAGCAGTAATCCGCTTATGGCAATGCTTGCAGGTGCAAGGTCCAGTCCGGGAGCAATATTTATGCCTGCTATGTACAAAATGCTTGATGTCCATGGAACCAGGGAGCCAAGAAGGATTACAACACCCTGATGCCTGTAATTCTTTTTATGCTTGATGAGAAAGAGCAGTATTAAAACAGAACCCACAGCCATCATCAGGTAAGAGAAAAATACATATCCGATCCAGAATACAGGTCCGTGATAGAACTCCATAAGGTTTGTCTCAGGATATATATCAGAGAAACCGGGCCAAATTAAATGCTCTGTCTTTTTTAACCAGAGAAGACAAAGAGTGACAACAAACGGAAGAAGATACAGAAATATGTATTTTGGTTTCAGATACTGATCCCTTTCTGTGAATCGCAGGATGAACATAAGAAAAAGAGGAGGAGTGAACACACCTCCAACATACTCAAGTTTTGCCCAAAATACCTTTTCGGCCACAGTCAGGGCTGATGTTGAAAAGATAACCCAGAAAGATCCGAATCCGGAAGCCAACATTAACCAACTTACCTCCCGGGCTCCTTTTATCTCCTTTTTATTCCAAGCAAGTACTGCTCCGAAGAAAGAAATCAGGGATGAGACAACATAAATCAGGGAATATACTGTATAGAGCCTTGTCATTAAGTTTATTGGAATTTTGCATAAAGATATGATAAAAAAATATTAAACTATGAATGGGCAATGGTAATTATAGAATACGATAAAATGTAAGAGAGTAACATGCATAAATACAATTATGTACAATTGTGTTTGCTTTTTTTGATATGAAAAACAGATATTTTGTTATATAAAATCTTGCACATGAAAAAATAATTACCATCTTTGCAAAAGAAAAGAGAAACATGATACAAATCAACAATAATTTCAACCTTAATAATGGCAATAATAATTTATTGTCAAGGGGAAGTTGTTGATGATCTGATAAATATAAGAAGAGTCGAAACCTCCCCTGAATTTCAGGGGAGGTTTTTTTTATGGTAAAAACAAAATAATAATCTTATGGAACAAACATTTATCCCCGATGGTTACAAATCATCACTAGACATCTGGCAAACAGAACAAGGTATCAAATTTATCAAGGATACTTTTCAGGTAGCATTATCTTCTGAGTTGAAACTGAGAAGAATAACCGCCCCGCTTTTCTTGCAGGCTGGTACAGGTCTGAATGATAACCTTAATGGTATCGAGGCTCCTGTCAGCTTCAAAGCTAAAGAGGACAACGGAAATACGGCTGAAATTGTTCAATCACTTGCAAAATGGAAGAGGTTCGCGTTGTGGAGACATAATTTTAAACCCGGGATAGGTGTATACACAGATATGAATGCAATCAGGCCGGATGAGATCACTGATAATATCCACTCACTATATGTAGATCAATGGGACTGGGAGAAGGTTATCAAACCGACAGAAAGAACCGTGGAGACCCTATATAGTTGTGTAAGACATATATATTCAGCAGTAAGACGTACGCAGTTTCTTCTTTCCGAGCGCTTCCCGGTATTGGACACATTCCTTCCCGAAGATATCATGTTTTTCCATGCACAGGATTTGCTTGAGATGTATCCGGAACTGACACCGCGTGAAAGGGAGACAGAAGCTGCAAAAAAATACGGGGCGATATTTGTCAGAGGCATCGGAAGAAAATTGTCCGACGGAACCATTCATGACGGCCGTTCTCCGGATTATGACGATTGGTCAACATTGACAGGGGATAAGTCTGCTTTAAAGGGAGAACCTCTTGCAGGTCTGAATGGCGACATTGTTGTCTGGAATCCGGTACTTCAGTCAGCTTTTGAAATTTCTTCGATGGGTATCAGAGTAGATGCGGAATCTCTTGAAAGGCAACTGGCAGAAAGAGGTACTGAAGATAGAAAAAGCCTCTATTTTCACAAGTTGCTGCTTGAAGGTAAGCTCCCTCAGACTATGGGCGGCGGAATAGGCCAATCCAGATTATGCATGCTCCTGCTCAAAAAATGTCATATAGGAGAGGTGCAATCCTCTATGTGGCCTGAGGAGACATTGAAGAAATGTGAGGATAAAGGTGTGTTTATATTTTAACCCATTTGGCTATATTTGAGAAAAATTAAAAGATGAAAATCAAAGGCGCAATTTTTGACCTTGACGGCACCCTGATTGATTCAATAGAAGATATAGCTGATTCGATGAATATCGTGCTCGCTGAGAAGGGATTTCCTGAGCACGATATTCTTTCTTATAAGATATTTGTAGGGAATGGTATAAAAACGCTTGTACGCAGGGCCCTTCCGAAGGATTCGCCCGAGGAGGTGATTGAGATGTGCTATACAGCTATGATGACAAGATATGAACGGTTTTGTGACGTGAAGAGTGCTCCATACAAGGGAATTCCTGAACTTCTCAGCCATCTGTATGACCGGGGAGTCCAAATGGCTGTTCTCTCCAATAAAGCGGACAAAATAACAAAAAGAGTTATAGGCACCCTGCTCCCGGACACTAAATTTATAAGTGTGGAGGGGTTGACAGATGAGGCGACAAAGAAGCCTAATCCCACAAATGCTCTAAAAATATGTTCCAGTATGGGAGCAAAACCGGAAGAGATAATCTATCTCGGGGACACCGGTATAGATATGGAGACAGCCAGGAGAGCGGGTTTTTATGCTGTGGGTGTACTGTGGGGTTTTAGAGGTAAGGATGAGTTAATCTCTAACGGGGCAGAGGTACTTATAAGCACTCCGGAAGAAGTTTTAAAATTATTGTAGTCAGATATGCAAAATTAAAATCGTATATTTGAAATACTTGCAATAATTATATGAAAGTAAACATAATCGGAGGGGGAGTTTCAGGATTGACATTAGGGTGTTATCTGCAGATGTATGGTTTCCGGACGGAGATATTTGAGAAAAATAAGGTTCCCGGGGGACTATGCGCAAGTTGGAAAAGAGGTGGTTATACTTTTGATGCAAGCATCCATTGGATCCTGGGTTCAGGTGAGGGTAGTGCCTTTTATAAGCTATGGTCGCAGCTTCTGGATATGAAATCTGTTGAGTTTGTTACGCATGAGACCTGCCTGGAGATTGAGCTGAAGAATAGTCAGGATAAGTATGGCAATAATATATTCAGGCTCTATACAGATATCTGCCGACTTGAAAAATATCTCCTCGACATAGCTCCGGAAGATAGGCGCAGTATAAAGAGAGTCGTTACTCTGATCCGTACCATGCAAAAGTATGAGATGCCCCCTATGGTTTGTGAAATCCCTGAATTGCAGACATTTCGCCAGAAATTAAAGATGGTAAGGTATCTCCCGTTTGTCTGGCAATATTTAAAATGGGCTAGCGTCACCAATATGCAGTTTGCCCGTAGACTAAGGAATCCATTTTTAAAAGAGGCGTTTGAGCTGTTGTTTGACGGAGAGGAGGTTAACCTGCTTGTGACAACTATGCCACTTGCCTTCTATGATAAAAAAAGTGCGGGATACCCGATAGGAGGTTCTGCAAGGTTTGCAGATAGGTTTGCAGACAGATACATGCAACTGGGAGGAAAGATTAATTATAACAGAGATGTCTCTCGTGTTATTGTTGAGAACGGCAGAGCCATGGCATTGGAATTCAGTGATGGTTCACTTGCCGAATCAGATATGACAATTTCGACTGTCGATTGGCATTTTACTGTGTATAAGGCTTTAGGCGGGGAATTTATTAATAGTTCAATAGAGAAGCTTGCATCTCTAAAGGTTTTGCAATTATATCCATCAGTACTAATGGTATCTCTGGGGGTTGCAAAAACCTTTAAAGATTTTCCCCATTTTTTCAGATTTCCTCTCTCCAGGCCATATCTTTCACCGGACGGGACTGTGTATGAAAGGCTGGAGGTACATATCTACAATTATGACCCGACTTTTGCTCCTGAAGGGAAAACATCTGTCACAATGAGCTTTTTTACCAGAAATGGTGCATTTTGGATAGATCTCAGGAACAGCGACAGGGAGTTATACGACCGCTATAAGAGCGATCTGGCGGCAAATATGATTGATGAACTGGATAAAAAGTTTGGAGATATAAAAGCTAATCTGGAGGTTACAGATGTAGCCACACCTGCTACATACCACAGATATACCGGAAACTGGCAGGGAAGTGCCCAGGGGTGGTTCCCGGGGAACAATTTAATGGCGCAATCCCCCGTAGGTATTGATTTGCCTGGTTTGAAAGAGTTTTACTATACAGGGCAATGGTCTATGCCCGGAGGAGGTTTACCTTCAGTCTTGAAAGCTTCCCATGACCTGGCCCAGAAACTTATGCTTAAGTACAAAAGTTGAATCATTTTTATTAATTTTGATTCACGTTAACCAGCTCCGGAAAATTGTCAGAACTATGAAAACCTTTTTTAAAATAAGGCTTGTTTACCTGTTGCTTGTGATTACACTCTTTGGGGCATATGCTTGTAAAGAAAAGAAAACCGGAACAGAGAGCCGGGTTCAAAACAGTGACACACTCTCTACCGGTGATTATAACGGCAAGGCATTGCGAAAGGTCTCATTCCTTCCTTATTGGGTCACTACTGCGCAGTTTGCCGGATATTATGTCGGAATCGAGAAGGGAATCTACCTTAAATATGGAATAGACCTCACAATTATCCCATTCAAACCTGTTGTTACATCAACAACTCCTATTTCCACAGGTGAGGCTGATTTTGCCGCATTATGGCTTGCGAATGCCATTGAGCTGAAGGCCAAAGGCACTGATATAGTGAATATTGCACAACCTTCGTTCCGTTCATCAACTATGCTTATTACCAAAAAATCAGGCAGTGTGGAGTCATTGAAGGATATGAACCTCAGGCGTGCAGGAATATGGGCCGGCTATGAAATGCTTCCGAAGGCTCTTTTTGCCAAATACAAGCTTGATGTAAATATTATTCCTATTGGTAATTCAAACAACCTGTTCCTTATAGGCGGAGTGGACATAATTATTGCAAACTGGTTTGACGAGTATCATTCGATTATTAATTCAGGGTATGACCCGGAGGAACTGAATACCTTTTTCTTTGCCGATTACGGGTTTAATTTCCTTGAAGACGGAATATATTGTCTTTCTGATAAATTGAAGAAAGACCCTGAGCTTTGTAAGGATTTTGTAATGGCAACACTAGAAGGTTGGAGATATGCATTTGAACATCCTGACGAAGCTGTGGATATCGTGGTAAAATATGCCCAGAAAGATAAGATTGCAGTAAACAAGATTCATCAAAAATGGATGCTTGACCGATACAGGGATCTGTATCTCCCCGAAGGTGCAAAAGAATTCAACAATACTCTTTCAATAAAGGATTATAAACTGGTGGCAGAGATTCTCAAAGAGAACGGTTCTATAAAGGAAATTCCCGATTTCAACCTGTTTTATAAACCTATAATCAAGGATAGATAACATGAAAATTCTTAAACAGGAAAAAGGGCTCTCTTTTAAGCTCATACTCTATATCTTCACAAGCACTGCGCTTGTTTTCTTTCTTATATCCATATACAGCTACCAGATTTCCAAAAAAACCGTACACAGAAATCTTGTTGAGAATGCCGAGGCACTCACCAAAAATGCTGTCCTACAGGTGGAAAAAGTTCTTGCATCTGTAGAGAAGGTCCCATTGAATATGGCAAAAATGATCGAATCTTCAGATTATACTAAAGATGAGCTTATTGAACTTGTCCGACAAGAGGTTAAGAACAACCCGGAGATTTACGGGGCAGCTCTCGCATTTGAGCCAAATATGTGTGAAAAAGGCAGAAAATATTGCTCCCCTTATTTTTATAAAGATGGAGACAGTGTGCGGTTTAAATATATCGGAGATGAACAGTATGACTATTTTACAATGGACTGGTATCAGATTCCGAAAGAGCTCGGACTATCCCTGTGGAGTGAACCATATTTTGACGAGGGAGCAGGTAACGCAATAATGACAACATTTTCGGTTCCAATATACAAGAAGGAGAACGGGAAAAAAAGATTTCTGGCAATACTTACTGCCGACATATCACTCAGTTGGCTTGAGGAGTACATGAACTCCATAAAGGTAAGCGAGACAGGTTACGGTTTTATTGTATCGTCTAACGGTACGATAATCACACATCCTAACGGGGATCTTATAATGAACGAGACCATATTCAGCATTGCCGACAGTCAGCATTCACCTATGCTGAGAAAGATAGGTAAGAATATGATAAGAGGGCAGAAGAGTTTCGCAGAATTCGAGTACAGAAATATAAAGACGGGAAAGTTAAGCTGGATAGCGTATGCACCCGTGCCTATCAACAACTGGTCAATCGGTATAGTGTTTCCTGTTGAGGAGTTCATGTCAGATGTCAACAAGCTTCTGATGAATCTTATGATAATTGTGTTAGCAGGTCTGGCTCTACTTCTGTCGGTTATCGTTTTTATTTCCAAATCAATCACAAGGCCTCTAAGGGCTCTTACAGACGCGGCAAGTCAGTTTGCCGAGGGGAATTTTGAAACCCGCTTGCCTGAAATCAGGTCAAAAGATGAAATCGGGAAACTCAACGCATCGTTTATATCAATGCAAAATGCCCTGGCCTCTACTATCCGTGACCTTAAAGAGGCCTCAGAAAATCTCAGGATATCCAATGATAAGCTTGAAGAGTACAACCGTACACTTGAACAAAAGGTTGAGGAGCGGACATCTGAGTTACAAAACAAAAACAGGGAGCTGGATACTGCATTCAGCAATGTTAAGGTATTGAGTCAGATAGGTAAGAAGATTACATCTACACTTGATCTGGAGCTCATTCAGGACATTGTGTATGAAAATGTCAACTCGCTTATGGATGCGACAACATTCCTGATTATGATGAATAATGAGGAGGAGAATAAACTCGAGTGCAAACTTTCGATAGAGAAGGGCGAAAAACTCGGACTCTTTGAGGTTCCTCTTGAAGATAAAAACAGGTTTGCCGTGTGGTGTGTGGACAATGCAGCTCCGGTGTTTATGAATGATGTTGACAATGAGTGGGACAAGTATATATCATTCAGGAAAAAGCCTGCCGCCGGAGAGACTGTGTCATCACTGATATACCTTCCTATGATGGTGGAAGACAAGATAATAGGTGTAATTTCCGTTCAGAGTTTCAAGAAGAATGCCTACACACAGTATCACCTCGATATGTTGAACAACCTCGGTAACTATGTGGCTATAGCTTTCCAGAATGCAATGTCGTACGAGATTATAAACAGGGCACACAATGAACTCAAGGAGGCCCAGGCACAGCTTGTGCAATCTGAGAAGATGGCCTCTCTCGGGCAGCTTACGGCCGGTATTGCCCATGAAATCAAGAATCCGCTAAACTTCGTGAACAATTTTGCTGAGCTTACAGTAGATCTCACTAAGGAGCTGGAGGAGGAGATTGACAATCTCAAAGATAAGCTGGATCAAAAAGATGTGGACTATTTCATGGAGATTATTGGAGATATTGCTTCAAATGCAGTTAAGATAAATGAGCATGGAAAAAGGGCAGACAGCATTGTCAAGGGTATGCTTCTCCATTCAAGAGGTAAGGCCGGAGAGATGCAGCCTACTGATGTTAATGCGCTTCTTGCAGAGTATGTGAATCTCGGGTATCACGGTATGAGAGCGCAGGATAGCAGTTTTAACCTTAAGATAGAGACAGACTACGACTCATCCATCGGTATGATAAACGCCGTCCCTCAGGATCTGAGTCGTGTCTTTCTGAACATAATCAATAATGCGTGTTATGCGACAAACCAGAAAAAGAAGGAGCTGAAGGATGCATATTTCCCTATTCTCGAGGTGCATACAAAAAACCAAGAGAAGAAGATAGAGATACGTATCAAAGATAACGGGACGGGGATTCCTCAGGAGATTCTGGATAAAATATTCAACCCGTTCTTTACCACCAAACCTGCCGGTCAGGGTACCGGGCTCGGGCTCTCGCTCAGTTTTGACATTATTGTCCAGGAGCATAAGGGTGAGATGAGGGTTGACTCTAAAGAGGGTGAGTTTTCCGAATTTGTAATAATAATTCCTAAATAAATAAGCTATGAGTATTGAGACCGGTAACAGGGTGAAAATAATGGTTGTTGATGATGAAGTCGATCTGGAACCATTAATCAGACAGAAGTTCAGGCGTCAGATCAGGAACGAGGAGTATGATTTTGTATTTGCACACAACGGACTGGAGGCGTTATCCAAGTTAATCGAGTATCCCAACATCGGGCTGATACTTTCAGATATTAATATGCCCGAAATGGACGGGTTGACTCTGTTACTCAAACTTAAAGAGTTGAAAAACCCTGCCTTGAAGACAGTGGTTGTCTCGGCTTACGGTGATATGGACAACATCCGTACGGCAATGAACAGAGGGGCATTCGACTTTCTCACGAAACCTATAAACTTTGAAGATCTTGAAATTACGATAAACAAGACTCTTGAAGAACTCGAGCTGCAGCGTAAATCAATGATGGAACACGATCAGCTGGTTTCCATACAGCAGGATCTCAATGTTGCAAGAGAGATACAACTCGGAATACTGCCAAAGGTATTTCCCCCATTTCCCAACAGGAAAGAGTTTGACATTTTTGCCTCTATGACTGCGGCTAAAGAGGTAGGGGGAGATTTCTTCGATTTCTTTATGATAAACAATGATTCACTTGGGTTTGTAATCGGAGATGTATCCGGTAAAGGTATTCCTGCCGCAATTTTCATGGCTGTCAGCCGTACATTGATAAGGGCTACCGGACTTAAAGGCATGAGTGCGGGAGAGTGCATGCAATACGTAAACAATCTGTTGTGCAATGAGAGTGTCTCCTCTATGTTCGTCACAGTCTTCTATGGAATTATGAATATGAAGAGCGGGGTTCTTGAATATGCAAATGCAGGGCATAACCCTCCTTATGTTATACGGGCTGACGGTAAGGTTGAGAAGGTTGAGTCAACCGGGAATGTTGTACTTGGCTGTCTTGAAGATATGGAATACACCACAAGGACTATACAGATGTCCCCGCAGGATAGCATAGTGCTTTATACTGACGGGGTAACCGAGGCATTTAACAAGAAAGGGGAGGAGTATGGTGAAGGGAGACTTGTAAGTCTGCTGGAAACACTCGGGCAAAAAAGTGTTGAAAACACTATAACTTCAATTGCGGAAGATGTTTCGGGCTTCTCGGAGGGTACAGCTCAGTCGGATGATATCACAATGTTGTGTATGAAATACTTCGGATAACCGGAGTATCAGAAGGAGATTTTGCAGGTTATCCCGCTGGTCATAAACTTCATGTTTTCAGTGCCAAGACCTGAAATGGGAATTTTCACATACGGTTCAATGTGCAGATTAAGATCTTGTGAGATTTTTCTCTCAATGCCGAATATCAGATTTATCCTGCCTGCAACATTGAAGGCATTAAAAGGCTCTGCTTTGTTTTCAGATGTTGTTTCGAAGTTTTCCAGTTGATATGTTATTTTTGCTTCGCTTGCAACCATATTGACCTGTTCCCTCACCTCCTGCTTGTATGTGGTCATGACATAGCGTTCACCCAGATACGCAAGAGATGATACTCCTCCCGAGACATAGTAGCTGTACTTCTCCTTACCGGCTCCTTTGGTGAGGAATCTCCATGTGATATTTATCGGGATGTCGAGGTTGGTAAGATTTGCATTTATATGATCGGAAGGGATGGCCGCATTTGATACGCTGTTGACAGTTTCCACAGTCTGATGCTCAATCTGAATTCCTGTCGAGAGTGAAAGTTTCGGCAGCAGTGCAATCTCCAGATTGACACCACCCGCATAGTTGAATGACGTTCCGGTTGATGTTGAATTGATACCGGGAGAGAGGTTAAATCCTAATAACACCTTTTTCTTCTTAAGGTTTTTCCCCCGGACATCGTCACTCTCCCGTATATCAAATGTATATCCTTGTTTCTCTTTTTCCTGTATTGCGACAGCTTTCTCAGAAGGCTCGTTTTTTTGTATAGCAGCGGACTCTTTCTCTTTATCTGTTAAAGCCGGACTCTGAGTCGTCATATTGTCGGGCATATTGTCGGGCATATTTTCAGCAATCAATTCTCTGCCCTCTTTTTTCAGAACTGTTTGTGGCGCTTTTTTCTTGGTTTCTACTAAATATTTAGATTTGTCAATATTTACAACTTTTTCAACCTCCCCGATATTTTCTGATAAGCTAACATTTCCTGAGTTATCATGAACTACTGCGTTTTGTTTACTCTCTTTAGGCTGAGGGTTATTCTCAGATGTTATTTGTTGTGTAGCAGTAGTAATCTTTTGAAGGGCGGGATCGTTACCGGGAATTGAGATAAACAGAAGTCCCAGAAGCAGACAGGCCGCAACAGAGGAAGTTATCCTCCAATACAACACTTTCCGTTTCCTTCTTTGTTGATATACAAAGTTTTCCCAGGCACCCTCAACATAGCTCTCCTCATGTTCAGAAAGTGTTTTTTTGATTAAGTCGGTTAACTCATTATCTATCTTCATTGTAGTAAATTTATGAGTTGAAATGGAGTTGATATAATTCCTGCAACCTTTTTTTAGCACGTGTGAGATATACTCTGCTGGAGCTTTCGGGTATCTTAAGTTCTTTTGCTATCTCCTCGTGTTTGTATCCCTCGATTTCATAAAGACAGAAAACCGTTTTATGAATCAAAGGCAGATTGTTTAACAGAGAGATAATCTCTTCTGCCGATATTTTACTTATAGCACCTGGTTCAGAATCATGGAGGGGCAAATCGTCAATCAGCATCGTTGCCTGCTTCCTGGATTCTTTTCTGAATCTGTCAATCGCTGTATTTATCACAATACGCCTGAACCAGCTTTTAAAAGACATCGAGGTGTCAAATTTCCTGATGTCGTTGAACACTTTGATAAAACTGTCATTTACAATCTCGGTGGCGTTCCCTCTGTCGTTTGCATATAACAAAGCTACACTCATAGCATATCCGAAAAATTTCCTGTACAGCACTTCACGGGATTTTTCATTTTTATGAATGCAGCCTTGTATGATCTCACCTATTTCTTCCTCTTGAGGTCTTGCCACTAAAATTAGTTTTTCGTATCAGGTAATTTTCTAACAATAATTTGCAAATTTAGTTGGCTTTTCTAAGTTTTACCACATACTTCAGAATTGAGTAAGGCTCTACTTCGGCAGAAATCAACTTATCTTCCAGCAACTCTTTTCTCGCTTTCTGAGGAACTATGCAGAGACTTTCTCCAAAACCAATCTTAGATGGCATAATCATAATAGCGCTGCCTCCCTCTTTCATTAGCTTAAGGCCCTCTTCCAACCCTTTCACAGCTTGCAGATTGTCAAGATAGAATGATGACCCGATAACTGATTTTATGATAGAATCATCAAGGTACTTCCTTGTAAAATCAACCTCTACTCTTGATTGTGTCCCAGGGTTTTCTCCTGTACCCGGGAGACTGTCAATAAAGAATAGTCCGGATTCTAATTTCTGGTGATTTGGATACTTAATGTTGGCATAATTTTGTATGGAATCAAGTTGATTATGTTCAACTCCGGTTTCGGTATCCACACCGACAACCTCAACAACTACGACAAAATTACTGTTAGCAGGGAATAATGAGCAGCCGTAACTTCCGTAAGCAAGATATGAGGGAATATAAAACTCAAATATCTCTCCGACTTTCATAAGACTTATGCCATAATCAAGACCTTGCGGAACCATTGTGTTGCTAAGAAGACAGAATTGCAGCGGCTTGTCTCCATTCGCTTTGCTTATTGATTGGATGGGTTGTTGCGATGTTATATAATACATTCCTTCATCCAACCTGTAAATAGTGTAATAAAAGCTTACGACATTATACCTGGTAAGAGATGTAGCTGTTATGTTCTCTTTTATCTTTCGGTAATATATGCCTGAATAGTGTTTTTGAGCTTGTATGTTGTGATTTGTAAGGTAAGTGTTGATAATCCGGTCATCAATCTTAACCTGTTTCTCATAATCGGAGTCATCCTTGAGACAAGATGTAAACAGCACCGGGCTGATTAGCAGGATTATCACTGCATACAATAAATGAAAAGAAATTCTAGACTTATTCATAATTCAGTAAATTTTATTCTCTATACGTTTACTGAGTCAAAAATGCTACTAAAAAATCTTGATTATTTCAACACCTCTTTTAATAAGGGGATCAATACCGGATCTAACTCCTGCAATTGTTCTGAAAACATCTTCATCACGGCTTATACCTATGCGTTGTGTTTTGCTGTAATCAGGATAGTAAACGCCGACAGCAGTGTATTTTACCAACACATTGTTTGGTAAGATTAGTGGGACTGCCGGACCGTCAGATCCGGCAGTCTGAGAGCCTATGATAATTTTGTTTGGAATAACTGATGCCATCATTGCGTAGAATTCTGATGTACTTTGGGTCCTTTCATCGACCAGAACTACTAATCGGCCAGAATAGCTCTCTTTTCTCTCTGAAAAAATATAGAATGAAGGATTGTCCTTTTCAAAATTAAAAACGCCGGGAAATGCAATATTAGGCATAGAGGTCTGATAAAACTTTATATGTTCCTTAGGAAGAAAGTAATCGAGCAGATTCCCAATGGCATCGTCGATGGGATAGCCTCTTAAATCTATTATTACACCTATGGAATTTAGTATTTCTGAAATATTTCCTTCTAGAATCTCATTCGTTAAACTTCCGATATAAATATAAGCGATGCTATCTTTAATTATAACAGGAGCTCTCTCTTCCTGGAATCTGGCTTTACTATTTATTTGACAGGAAGGAGTGGTCACTATGTTCTTTATTGTTACTCCGTATTGGTTTGAAATCTTTAATGATATTTCTGTTTTATCCGTTAATACAAGTTTATCACATGCAATGCGAAATTTGGTTGGTGTGTTTACATCTGAACAATATGGCAACAACTCGTTGATAATATTTGATACAGGTTTTTCGTTGATTTCCAGTATCTCGTCACCAATATTAATTGGACAATTGTCATACAGGGCTTTTAGATAATAACCGGTAACCACGTATCTGTTTTCTATAAATGATATAATTAGTGGAATTGTATATACTCCAAAAACGCTTTCCTGATCTTTCACGCTGATATGTGCATCTTTAACCTCTGCTGTTAAATTCATCAATGTCAGAATATATTCTTTATTTGTCGTTATATTGATAAACTTTGGAATATATTGGTAAAGAATACTATCCCATGGCTCTCCAATTGCCTCTTTATAAGGATAGTAATACTGAATGACATTCCAAAATCTAAACAGGGAGAGTAGCCGGAATCCTTCATCCAGGCATGTGTCTTGATATGATTTTTCATTTGTTGGTATTGCCAGACCCTCCTCCTTAATGTATTGAAAATAATATGAGTTTTTTTTCCGTTTCACAGATTCAATTTGGATAAGTTTTTTACTCAGAGTATTTCCTAGTTTTGTAGTGTCGTATATCCAACTATTGTCCGGCAGAAGTGTTGCCTGTCTATAGTTATATGTATGGTTAGCTTTGTTATCTCGCACCTTTCCCAAAGCGTCCGTTAAATTTTCCAATAAATGATTAATATATTGCTTGCCATGACCTTCATGGGTCTTGTTAAGTAAGTTAATCAACTCCTGATCCCAGTCTATTTTACCGGTTGCTAATGCCGGATGGTGATATTTCAGAAAACCCCACACCTTGCATATTTTAACCAGTTCGCTTGTGTCTGTTTTATTTAAAGAAGGATGACTTTCGGCAAAAGATGTTAAGAATGAAAAAATGAAAATTATTAATACAATTATTCGTTTCATGTGGAGACTCATACTAATTTATAATGATACAGCAATTCCCAATTCCATAAAATCGTTTTTATTATATAAATTCTATGCCACAGAATTTTTATAATATGTTATCAAAAGAATTTATCTATTTTATAATGTGTATTTTTATAAATTAAATATCGACCATACTCTTTATATGAGTGCAGTATTTGGAATAGTAAATAAAGATAATAAGCCTGTAGTGCAAGATAGTATTGATACAATGCTGTCAGTCATGGGACATCGTGCAACAGATGGAAATAATACCTGGATGGAAAAAAATGTGGGTTTTGGTCATTGTCTTCTCAAAACTTATCCGCAACAAGAATATGAACATTGTCCTCACTCTATTTTAAGATGCACTATTACTGCAGATGCGCGTTTGGATAATCGTGAGGAACTTGCCGCGTTATTGGGAATTAATAGGATAGCATTAAATGAAATAAGTGATCCGGAAATTATTGTATTGGCTTATAAACGGTGGGATGAAAACTGCGTTGATTATTTAGACGGAGAGTTTGCCTTTGTAATATGGGATGCAAGCAAACATAAATTGTATGCAGCAGTAGACAGAATCGGATTTCGTCCTTTATTTTACTATGACTCTTTAGATATGTTCATCTTCAGTAGTGAGATAAAAGGTATTGTTGCGATTAAACCAAAACCCGACTATTTCAATGAAGAGAGTTTGATTGAATATTTTTATCGGAGTGGAACACCCGACAATACTTATAATCGTGACGTTTTTGCATTGTGTGGCGGTAGCGTTTTAACAATGCAGAATAGCAGAGTGAGTTGTCGAAAGTACTGGAATCTTAAAACTACTGGAAAATATTCCTTTAAAAAAGATGAAGATTGGTATGAATGTGCACACGAATTGCTTTTTCGTGCTGTCGAGAAAAGACTGAATCCAAACATACCGACAGGAATAACGCTAAGCGGAGGACTTGATTCTACAAGTATAGCCTGTATCCTCTCTGAAAAACTAATGAGAAAAAACAAACCTCTCTATGCTTTTTCCTCAGTACTACCCATAGATTATCAGGGGGGAGAACAAGACGAACGAAAGTATATTGAAATTGTGGGCAAACATTGTCCTAATATTATTCAAACTTATGTTGATGCTCCTGAAGTAGGTCCTTATACAAATTTAGAGGAAGCATTAGAAATTGAGGAGTCGTTTCCAAATGCTTTTTTCTATATGGATAAGGCATTGTTGGAAGCTGCAAATAAAATGAATGTAAAATCGCTCTTTTCCGGTTTCGGAGGAGATTTTTGGATTTCTTGGAAGGGAGATACAGTTATTTATGAGCTTATAAAAAAGGGAGAGTTAGTCGAAGCATTAGCTCTTATGAACAAACTCAGGAAGGAAGACAGTACGTCGTTTTATCGCATTGTCTGGAGTACTTATTTAAGTAAAAGCAAAGCCTACCATCTTATCCGTGATAAAATATTTGTTAATCAAAACAGATTGGCTGAGAACAACCTTTTAAAAATCATGCAGCAAAAGAATGTTGTGTCATATAATTATTATTGCCTTCAAATACAAGATAAAATAAATAGCGGAAAAATCGGAAGAATACTGGGGATGTTGGCCAATAGAAACGGTTTTTATTTAAGCGATTCCATGATTCCTTTAATTGATGTGGATTTGTTGACTTTTTTAAGTGATATGCCACTCTCGCTCCATTTGAAAAATGGGCGAAGAAGAAATGTTTTACGTGAGGCAATTAAAAATATAATCCCTACTCAAATTTTTAACAGGAAAGATAAGATGCCTTTTAGCCCTGATTATAAAATTAGAATTTTAAGAGAAAAGAAATTTTATGAAAACACAATAGAGTCAATAAAAAATAACCAACTATCCTCGCAATACATGAATGCGACAAATGCTATTGAACTGCTGAATCTTGCTCTACATAATAACATAAGGTTAGAATCTAAAAATACAGTATACAATAAAGTGGCACATATCGTAATAGCTCAACATTTAATGACAGCATTAAAAAAGAGCGGTTATAGTCTTTAATTAGTTTTAAATAAGTTGTTTTAGAGATTTTATACTATATTTATAATTAAATTTATAATATTTCTTATGGATATATATATATTAACAGAGAACGGAAAAAAACTTTGGGATTCTCCAAGTATTGAAGATTTATCAATAGAGGAAACAGCCGGGGGACTCAATGCCGGCAGTGATGTCTTGGAACAAAGTTAGCTCTCACTACATAAGCGGTTACTCTTTTATCTGGAGCATCTTATCAAATACCTGGTTTATTCTAAAAGCGGACATTTTCTTTTGGCAGTTATAATCTGTGCCAAATAAAAGATTACTGCCACTTTTGTTTAGCGATAAACTAAAACAGACTAACGCCGAAGAGATTATTCAGGAGTTTGGCTATCCTTGCCTTGTGGAAACGGAGGGAGTTGATGGACAGTAATCTGAAACTAAAGTCGTCTCTCTTTACTATCGACAGGAATAAGGTATTGAATTATCTCAGAGACAGAGATTCAAAAGTGACAACAAAGAATTTTGAAAAGGGAAATAAACAAGGTATGTTTCTAAATTTCTTATATTTGTGTATATGGATGTTGAAAAAGTGTAATTATGATGAATTTAAAGCAAACAATAATTATTATTTCTGCTTTTTTGCTGATTAATATTTTGTCGGGCAGCATTTCAGCACAGGATATTAATGATTCACTCGCAACGGCAGTGACAACGGAGGTGCAATCTGTAGACACGACAAGTCTCATTAAAGACGAACAGCTTTTGCCTGAGAGATATCTTTTTACCCAGCGGTTACTTTGGGGAGAAAAGGGTCTTATGCGTAATTTCGATGGATTTGAATTATCGCTGAAAAATAGGGAAAGAGAACAGGATATACGAGAGATAGCTTTCAAGATTCACCGTTATACAGGATATGCAACACTTGCTGGTATGATTGCGCAGGGAATAGTAGGTGAGAGGCTTTATAACGGACATAAAAACATGAAAGACCTTCACGAGACACTGGCCGGTGTGGTGAATGTCGGATATTTTACTACTGCCGCAACAGCCCTTTTTGCACCGCCCAGATTAAACACAAGCCCAAGTGGGTTCAGTACATACAAACTCCACAAATATCTTGCTGCATTACATCTGTCAAGTATGATTGCCACAAATATCTTAAGCGGAATGGTAGAGGACAACCCTAAACTGAAGTCTTTGCACAGGGCAACAGCATATACAGCATACGCTTCATTCTTTGTTTCAATGGTGGTTATTCAATTCTAAAAATATATTTATGCAAGAGATTATTTTTTCAATATCACTTTATCTGGGAGTAGCGGGCTTTCTGTTATTCTCAGTCTCTTTCCTGACAGGTCTCAGAATAATTAAGATAAAAGCTAAGTACAGAGTGCACAGACGTGTGGGGATTATTGGTTTCTCTGCAATGTTTATTCATGGTCTGGTAATGTCGTATTTCTATTTTTTCTCTTAAATAATTTTAAATATTTTCAATAATATGAAAAAAGCTTATTTGTCGTTTTTTGTACTACTTGTTTTACCATTGGCACTTAAGGCAGATCCGGCCAAGAAGGTTAACCTCACTTATAATGAAGTTACAAAGAGGCTTAAGATAGAGGCTGTACATCCTGTAAATAATCCTGATAAGCACTATATCGACCAGATTGTGATATACCTGGATGGTAAAGATGTCAAGGTCATAGACCTGAAAAAACAGAGCGACAAAAAGGCTGAGATTATTGAAGTTGAGTTGCCTCAAATTGTCGCCGGCTGTGAGATTACGGTTAAGACAAGATGCAATGAATTCGGGACAAAAAAAGGGACTTTGAAGTACAAGTAGCCTCAACTATTTATCCATTTTTAAAATTTTAAACATTTTTAATGCGCTGTCCGGGGAGATTTCCGGGTTGCTTACTATTTGTTGATCAATTAAATATAGCCTTTGGTTGGTCCCTCTCTTGCCCAAGCCTCCCATATCATCTCTATATTCACCAAGTTTAATATAGTTGAAAGACTTTAAAGAGAAGTCAGTAGGTAATTTATTTCGGCCTGAGTACCAGCCAATTTTTATATTTATATCTTTAGAATTTATGTATTCGGCAAGCCTCTCAATCTCTGAAGGCTCGGCATCCCCTCCCATGAAGCATAGACATGTAACCCTTCCACTATACTCAGTCAGCAGCCGCTCAATCACCTGATCGGACAGGTACTCTCCAAGAGGTTCCTGTAAATGAGGGCTATGGCATCCTTTACACCTGTATGGGCAACCGGTTATGTTGATAGCCAAGGTTATTTCGTCCGGAATCTCCTGGAAAACAATATCATAGTTGAAATATCTGAGCATGGCCTTAGTGCATCTCATTGTTTGAATAGTGCCTTCTTGCCGCCTCACGCTGTCTTGCCGACGAGAAGTTGCTGACCCTTTTCATATATCCGATGACTCTGGTTAGATAGTCAACATCGTTGCTTTTGCACACAGGACACTCTTTAAGATATCTTTTGTCTATATGACCGCACTTATTGCATACTGTGTTGGGAATGTTAAAGGTCAGGTAATTGCACCCCTCTGTTGCTGCAACCTTCAATAGGTGACGGTATTGATTCGCTGTCAGATGCTCTTCAAGATTGAGGTGAAGAGCTGAGCCTCCGGTAAGGTGTTCAATATACTCTCTTCCGTGCATACGGATTTTATCCAGGATGTTTATTGTTTCGTCCTCAACGACATAGAAGTAACTGTTGTAACACTCCCTCGGCACCTTGAATCCGGCTTCCTTATCCCATTTGGCGTGTTTTACGCCGACATTTTCGGCTGGAATCATCTCGCAATTGAACATTGTATCTTTGCTACGGTACTTTTTGTTGTATCTTTCAACCAAACCCAGTACCTCCTTTACAAATGATGAGTAATCCTTGTTGTCCCGTATCTCTATTCCGAGAAATTCGGCAGCCTCAACCAATCCGTTAACTCCAATCGTAAGATATTGCCTGCCCAGATTTATATATCCTGCATCGAAAAGCGGAAGCATCCCCTTCTTTTGAAGCTCTTTGAGATTTTCGTCGTAGGCAAGCTGGACTTTATGTACAAGGTCAACCACATCTTCAAGGAATGTCATATACCGGCCACCGAATGCGGATGCGTGCTGTATGCAGCGGTTGAGGTTTATTGTAAGTACACTTTTTGAACCGGTTGAGACTCCTCCAGCACCGAGAGTGTAACTGAACCCGTTGTCCTGAATTTCGTTCCTCAGCCTGCAGCAACTACTCAGAGAGTCGGCGTTGTCGCTCATATATGTAAAAAACGAATGCCCTTCGGAATACATGGAGGCTGTGAAATCGCCATACTCCGTATCTTTAACATCTCCTTCATTTGTAAGAAGTGCCATAGTCTCTACAGGAAAAGTAAGGACAGTCTTAGAGCGTTCTTTATTGAACCATTTCATGAATCTCTTCTGCAGCCAACTTAGGGAATCCCATTCCGGTTTGCTCCCGTCAGGAAAGACAAATTCACCAAAAAGGCTTTCAAAGTAGTAACGGTCGTAATACGAGATATTCCAGAAAACAGCCTGAAAATTCCTGGCTCCCGTAGGCTGATTGATTGAGTAAACGATCTGTTCGAAGCAGTCGGTTATTATTTTGTCTATACTTCTGTGTTTAAAAGACAGGTCAACAATCTCGTCTGCTTTTTTATAGTACTCCTTTCCGTATTCAAGAGATATAAAATAGTTCATATACATCAGAAACTCAGGTGTGGCACAGGCTCCGCTGAGCATGCTTGATACGATGAAGACCAAATTCACAAAACCTCCGCAGAAGGATTTTAGATTTGTCGGTGGTTTGGAATTACCACCGATGGAGAGTGTGCCACCGAGCAACCACGGGTACATGGTTATACTTGCACAGTAATTTGCCAGGCTGGTCTCGTCGTTTTTATATATAAAATGATTCGTGAGCAAATCTATATATTTGTCAGACACCTCTTTTCCATACATGTCTTTCAGCCTGTCAGTCAATAAACGACGATTTAGCCTTATGAACCCCGATTTAGGTAGTTCTCCTGCCAGAGTCGCAATATTCTTTTTCTCGACATTTGCATTCGCATCGTACTTACTACCGCTTGCCGGATTTTCTGCGGCGCAGTAGTTTATAAGAAACTGCAGCCTGTCACGCGTCTCCCTGTCCTCCAAATGCTTTTGTCTGTATAACATATAGGATTTGGCTACTGTAAAGTATCTCTCTGCCATTAATGATGTCTCAACTTGATTTTGAATATCTTCCACATTCATGCCGCTGGAAATATTCACTCTGGCAAGTATGCAGGTTAAATCATCCTCTGTAGCAAAACTTCCTACAGAGAGAAACGCCTTACGAATGGCATTCTTGATTTTTTCAATTGAGAAAGGTTCGGTTGCGCCCTCTCTCTTTACAATGGTTAATCCGTTACTGTTCATGATCCTGTCTTTAAGGTTTATAAAACAGCATCCGGGATGATGGGAAGAGAAGAAACTACATATTTTGTAGAATTCATTATCTGCCGCCTTTCACCCGAAGGCCACAAAAAACATGTATCGGCAGGTCTTCTGACTTGTCCCTGTATATACGCCTTCCCGACAAAAGAGTCAGTGGCAAAAGAGTACATACCTCAATGGAACTTACAGCTACGAGGATAGTTCCGGATTTTCACCGGATTCCCTTTTAATCATATTACAACGCTGGTTGTTTGAATGAACCTGATACGAAACAAAGGTAATGTTTCGGGATAGAACTCACCCATGAACAGTGGAATTTTTTTGAACGACTTATTAACAAGTAAAATCAGTGCCACTAATTGAACTTTTCTAATATTACCCGAGCAAAAGGGCATCTTGGAATTATCGTGAGATTATTTTCGCGTGCATATTTTGCACACTCTGCCACCAGAATCTTGCCCAGACCCTTCCCTTTGGCCTCAATGCTCACTTCAGTATGATCTATCACCATGATATTCCCATCCTTTAAGGTATAGGTAATTTCTGCTATGGAAGAGCCGTACTCGACATAGTAGAATCTTCCGCCTGTGGCGCTTTTATCATGGAAAATATTTGTTGTCTCCATTTAACCTCGTGTTTTTAGCAGAATTATCTATTAAAAGACAAAAAAAAGGAAATAATGTTTATTGTTTAGTGAAAAAGTTTTATATTTGTATAAATTATAAAATTGTAATAATTACAATTATGGGATTCAAACATTCTGATGAGGCTGTAGAGAGGCTAAAATCCAAAAGCATTAAACCATCCATGCAGAGGGTTGCAATAATGGATTATCTTATACTGAACAGGACCCACCCTTCAGTTGATGATGTGTATAAAGGTCTTTCCGCCTCGATACCCACCCTTTCCAGAACAACCGTCTACAATACTCTTAAACTCTTTTCCGACAAAGGGGCAGCTTTGATGCTCACCATCGATGAGAGCCGGGTCAATTTTGACGGAGATACCTCTCCTCACACTCATTTCCTGTGTAAAAACTGTGGGAAGATATATGACCTTCAGGTTCCTTCCCCGGTTAAGGAAGTCATAGGTATGTCGTTGGCAGGTCATCAGATATCAGAGATCCATTATTATTATAAAGGTGTGTGTAAGGCATGCCTCGAAGGTTGATAAAGTTTAACCAACAAAAAATATAAAAATGAAGAAAAAATTCAGATGTACTGTATGTGGTCACATTCATGAAGGTGACTCGGCTCCTGAAAGGTGTCCTTTATGTAATGCTCCCGCAAGTAAGTTTGTAGAAGTGGTGGAAAGCCAGGAGGCTTTGGTATTTGCTGACGAGCACGTTATCGGTGTTGCAAAAGGTTGCGACGAGGAGATGATTAAAGACCTGAACAACCATTTTATGGGCGAATGTACTGAAGTCGGAATGTATCTGGCTATGAGCCGTCAGGCAGACAGAGAGGGCTACCCTGAGATTGCGGAGGCTTTCAAGCGTTACGCTTGGGAAGAGGCCGAGCATGCTTCAAGGTTTGCCGAATTGTTAGGTGATGTTGTGTGGGATACCAAAACCAACCTTCAAAAACGTAAGGATGCAGAACAAGGTGCGTGCGCAGACAAGAAGCGTATTGCTACAAGGGCAAAACAACTTAACCTGGATGCGATTCACGACACAGTACACGAGATGTGCAAGGATGAGGCCCGTCACGGTAAAGGCTTTGAGGGATTGTATAACCGTTACTTCAAAAAATAAAACGAAGGAATCATTCAATTAGTTCAAACAGAGGCAGGTTAAATACCTGCCTTTTTTCATTTCCGGTTCAGAATGGCATTAGAGCTATTTTACACATTTTCATATAAAAATATAAAAATAATAATTTGTGGCATATATGTTGATAATCAGAAAAATGAAAAATCTCAATCATGAAAAATATCTTATTATCAGCCATTTGCCTTCTTGCGCTTTTGCCGACAAATCTGCGTGCTCAAAAGACAGATAGTCAAAAAATTACGCTTACCGGAGTAGTCGTTGACTCTTTATCTGGTAAGAGTATAGAGTATCCGACGATCGCATTATTTACGGATTCTCTGAAACTAATCAAGGCAGTGGCGGGAGGAGCTGACGGTAAATTTGCCATTGAGGCTCCTTGTGCTGGTAAGTATATTTTATCGGCATCCATGATAGGATATACAAATTCAAAAGATCAACTCTTTCTGGACGGTTCTGCAAAACGTAAAGATATAGGCACTATATCTATTGCGGAGGGGTTGCAGATAGCGGAGGTTACTGTTGTTGGGGTAAAACCTTTGATAAAAAATGAGCCGGATAAACTGACTTATAATCTTGATGCCGATCCGCAGACCTCTTCAAGCTCGGTTATTGACATTCTAAGAAAGGTCCCCATGTTGAGTGTTGATGGTGAGGATGCTGTACGGGTTAATGGGGAGACAAACTTTAAAGTTTTGGTGAATGGTAAATCATCAGGGATGTTGGTCAAGAATTTCAAGGAGGCTATAAAGGCAATGCCGGCAAGTGCTATCAAATCCATAGAGGTGATTACAAATCCTCCGGTCAAGTACGATGCTGAGGGCATCGGAGGTATTATTAATATTATAACCAATAAAAAGACAACCAACGGATATAGCGGGAGTGTCAATGCGGCGGTGAATACATTAGGCGGGTACAACAGTGGCGGATACATTTCGGCTCAGAGTGGAAAACTTACACTAACTGCTAACTTGTATAACGGAAAAACGGTGTCAAATAAGGTATTAACAAAATCAGAGTCTGAAAACTTCAATAGTGACAACTATCATTATACATCTTCCAATGGTACATACAAATCCAATAACGATTTTACAAATCTGAGTCTTGAGGCCAGTTATGAGATAGATTCACTTAACTTACTCACATTGTCTGGATGGGGATATTTGGGTTCTTCTGCAAGTGAAGGTTCTAATATTTATAAAGCATTTAACAAGGAGAGGGTAAAAACCAGAATGTATGAAAACATATCTTCATCAGATTATGGTTATGGACAAGGTTCAGGAAGCTTTTCCTATCAACGTAGCTATAAAAAGCCGGAAAAGAACCTTACTCTGAGTTACTCTATTGATCTCAGTCCTATGAATACAAGCATTGATAATACAATTGATCCGATATTGGATTATACAGGTTTTTCTCAAAGGTCTGACAATGATGCAAAGGGAGTGGAGCACACCGCCCAGATTGACTATTATAATCCTATAAGCAAGAAGCATAATATAGAGACAGGAATCAAGTATATACTAAGGCAGAATACGTCAGACACACATACTCAAAGACTTGATGAACAGACTGGGAATTGGGTGGATGATATGACAAGAGTGAATGACCTGGATTATAACCAACATATAGGAAGCCTTTACGGAGGTTATTCATACAAGCATAAATCTTACACGGCAAAAGCCGGTTTCCGTATGGAGTATACTTTCAATGACGGATTGTCAAAAAGTGCGGAAGGAAATATTAATTTTGATAATAAACAGTTTGATGTGGTACCTTATATTAACCTCTCATATATGTTGAAAAAGGGTAGGATTCTCTCTTTTGCCTATACCCAGAGATTAAGCAGGCCGGGTATCTGGTATCTCAATCCGTATGTGAATGATTCCGATCCTATGAGTATATCTTATGGAAATCCTAATTTGGAATCGGTTAAAAGGAATTCTTATAGTTTAGGCTACAGGCAGTCTTCACAGAATTGGAATATAGGATTGACTCTTGGAGGTGATTTTACAAGAAATAATATTGAGCGCGTAAGCGAGGTTGATGCTAATGGTGTGAGAACTACAACATATAATAATATAGGGAATAGCAGAGTGTACAGGTTGAGTGCCAATTATTCCTATCGTCATGGGGAGAGGCTCAATCTCTATATAAACGGAGCCGTCTCTTACGCAACAGTATCTTCGGAACAACTTAGCCTTGATAACAATGGCTTTAATGTAAACGGAACAATCGGCGGGAGTGTGGGTCTTTGGAAAAAGGGTACTTTTAACTTCAGTGCATATCTATATGGTGGAAATGTCTCGCTCCAGTATAAACAACCCCTTTATGGATCGACAACTGTTGGTATAAGCCAACGGTTTCTTAAGGATAGGCTGACCTTTGCAATTTATGTACAAGAGCCTTTCTCTAAAACAAAGGTGTATAAATATGATTTTAATGACACATCATTCAAAATGCACTCAGAGAATATTAACTATATCAGGTCGGCAAGCTTCAGCGTATTCTGGCGGTTTGGAAAATTCAACGCTGTAGTCAAGAAAGCCCGCAAACAGGCTACTGATGATAAAATGAACGGAGGAAGTAACGGAGGAGGGGTGAAACTCTAAATCAATTCGTTTCACAAACAAAGTTCCAATACCGGATACGATGGTTCGCTGAAGTTGTATTTCCTGTAAAGTCTCTCTCCATCCTTGCTTGTATGGAGGGAGATTTTACTTATACCCCTTCTTTTTGCCTCATCGATTAAATGTTCCAGCACCATTGCTGATATCCCTTTTCTTCTTGCTTGCGGAATAGTGTACATGTTGAGAATGTCTCCTTCGAGGTAAGAGGATTTGTTGAAATCCCCCGGTATGGATTTAATCACCATTGCTCCAAAGCTCACTATTGTATTGTCCTGAAGGGCCATCAAAGCAAAACATCGACCTTGAGCCATCGCCTCTTTAAAATATGTGTTGAGCTCTGATTTCAGCATCTCCTTATACTCGGCAGGTCTTTCGCCCTGAAGTTCTGTTAAATAGGCCAGCCTGTAAGTTGTGAGTATTTCAACTTCACTCTCTCCGATTGTCCGGATCTCTATATTTTTTTCGAGATAGTCCATTTTTAGGAATTTTTTATAAAGATAGATTTTTTACCGAGAGAATATCAATAACACTCTCTTTATACTTTCTTGAGACTTCAAGAGAAGTATCTCCAACAAATACTTTTGTTGGGGAGAATTTTGTAATATGGTCAATATTAACAAGAAAAGATCTGTGGATTCTTATAAAACCGGTATCAAGCACCTCCTCCCAGTGCGATATATTCATCTTAGTCCTGTATGAAACTCCGGTATCACACCTTATCCAGACTTCATTGTCCCTGGATTCCACATAAACAATAGAATTCTGTCTGAGAGAGACCTTTTTTCTCTCCGATATGAAATCTATTACGGGGTCTTGTTTTTCTGTTGTCCCGACAGGAAAATTATATTTTATCAACTTTTCAATCGAGAGGCATGATATAATCAGAAACCACAGGAAGAACGGGTTAAAAATGATATCTGCCTCATGTTTCAATCCAAGAGAAAACAGATATTCATCAACGGCTAAAATCGCGAGATACTCTGTAAGCAGGGTAATTGCAGCAAGATATATGGAATTTTGTATTCCGTTCCATATATCTTTAAAGGAGATCTGTTTCATAAGGAACTTGGCTAAAATAATCCCTGGTATGAGAGCCAATGAGAGGAACAAGGACGAGATATAATTCTTTGTTGTGCTTTGAAGCACAAGGCTTAGCACAAGGACAAACACCCCCCAGAAAATTATGCTGAAATATTTTCTCATACTCAAATTTAAACCTTTATTTCTAGCCAGATCTATTCATCAAAATAAAAATAAGATGAATAAGCTAAAAAAGGGGATTTAACATTAGAAGAGATGGTTTTACAATCTTGGTTTTTATGATGTTGAACTTTCCTTGACTAATTTTGCTTTATAAACAAAACTCTGTAATTATGATAATTAAACAACTGTTCTTTGCGGGTGGGTCATTATTCATGACAATCCTCACTCTGGAGCTCATCCTTCTGATTCTTGCAGCATGGAAAGCACCGGCCTGGGTTAAGGAGATCGGACTTATCGCACTTATCTCCTGCTGGATTTTCACATTTATAAGCCTTATACAAATGTTTGGTATAATTCACAAGGTGGGAGATATATCTATCTCCGTTTGGTGCGGGGGTTTAAAAGTTGCCTTGATTCCGGTTGTATACGGTAGTGCTATCTATCTGATATCACTTATACTGAGAATTATTCAAAAACCAAGGATTTAGCGATGTAGCTATCAATATAAATCCGCCCCGACAATTCTTTCAAAAGAATAGCGTCGGGGCGGATTTTATATTAAACAGAGGTGGTTACAACTCTACCTCGTCACTGTCTACGGCTACATGTTTTCCTCCATGATAGTTGTAAAGCCCTACAAGAAGCTTCTGTTTGTTGGTTTTTGCAGGGGTGATAACCACAAAATCCATCTTCAGGTTGTCCTGATCTATGGCTGCATTCTTGTCACGTGTCTTCTGGTCTTCCCATGTGCCTGAATTGACATATATGCATTTTTCTCCCTTAGGGTTGGTGTATGATGCAATCAATGGTTCGTGGCTATGCCCGAAGACAACTATGCGGACACTTGAATCCGGATTCTGGAAGTATTGTCTGTTAGCCTGGCCGTCGAGAAAATTATGGTCAAGACTACCCGGGATTGCTTCATTTATATTTGTCATTACAGGAACGTTATTATAAACCTGCCTTGCGTTCCAATTGGCCTGAGTGAATAAGTCATTATAGAGTTTTATCTGTATGCTTCCGTCTATTGTGCTGTTTTGAGGCAGAATGTCTTTAATGGCGTATGTCTTTGTGAAATTGCCCACCTTTGTGACAATTATCGGGTCATTGAAATTGTCCTTTACGAAGATGACATCTTCAATTACTTTTTTCCATGTTTGATAATAGACAAACTTGCTATATTGCTCAGGATTGCCGGGGTCATTCAGTGTAGTGACCGGCACTTTGGTAGATGCCTCCTTGGTGGTCGGATCTGTAAACGAATTGGCTGCTATGCGTGCGAAGAAGTAGCCCGGAGCAAAAATTGCTCCCGGAGCCTCAGTTTCATTGGCTCCTTTGGTAATAGAGCAGAAGAAATCGTATCTGTGACCATGTTCAATGGCTATTTGTGAATAACCATCCGGATGGTAGGTTCCTACAGGATATTTCTCGCCGGCATCACGGGCCTGGTTTATGCCTGGCATTGCTATGTCAACATTAGCCGGAGTGAATCCCATGTCGTGATTACCGGGGATATAGGTTACCTTTATTTTTCCATCTTTTATTATACCTTTAATCACATTAAAAACGCCCTTATTGGCCGTAACAGTCTTCCTTACAAAGTCAGCCTGAGTGCTGCCGCCGTATGTGTCTGTGCGTGACGGAATATACCACTCATCCAGCATATCACCGCCAATGACAAGTTCCTTGACTGTTTCAGAGGAACGAACTTCATTGAGGAATTGCTCAAGTCTTTTTATATGCTTTAAATTTTCCGAATAAGATAAATCGTTGCCAATATGTAAATCACTTATGACAACAATTTTTTCCCGTTCATTGCCAACCTCTTCGGTTACTGTGTCAAAAGGATTCGGCAATCCATTATTGTCGTCAGATTTGCATGAAGCTAAAGTTATGGCAGATGCAACAAATAAAAACATCAAATTCATTTTTTTCATCATTTAAAGTGTATGTGTATAAGTATGTTCCTCAATATTTAAACAAAATTAGCCCTTTTTTATGATTTTGAGTCTCACATTTACAATATGTCTGGATTAAAACTACAAATATTTAAAGCTTTACTTGCCCGGATTGGCTTTTTCACTTATTTACAGTAAATCTTACTCTCTCAATGCAACGATTTGACAATGAGAAGCATCTTGTAATTATATTAATATAAAACTAACTATATGAGAGTAAAATATTTGTTTTTAGGTTTGATGGCATTAGTACTGCTATCATGTGATGAAATACTCAATGATCGAAAGATTTGGGACATATCACCAGTAGAGGTAACTCTGCAGGTTGTAGATGCCAATGGGGTTGATATCCTCAATCCGGACAGCAAAAATTCAATTCCAGAAAACGGACTGAAGGCTTTATATAACGGAGTTGAATACAAATGCAATGAAAATTTGTCGGAGGTTGGCACTAAGGCTTATCTACCTCATTTTTATGGGTTGAAAGTGTACAAAAGCAGTTATTATGGTACATATATCTTACAATTTGGAGAGTTTGACGGAACAAATAATTACTCAAATGAGGAGGTAATAATATCCTGGGGAGACGGAAGCTATGACAAAATCAGATTCAATAGAAAGTTCAGGTGGAAACTTAACGGAGACCCAAGCATTAGTCAAGAGTGGTTTCTAAATGGGACGAAAGTATCCGATGGACTTATTAAAATTGTTAAGTAACCTGTATTTAAAAATAGATACTCTGCTGAAAACCTCCAGACACACTTATCTGACTGTTACACTTATTGCACCCTTGTAGCCATAATTGGCAAAGGGTGCATCTTTTTATATTAGCACCGCTCTTTACGCTGTTTCCCTGAAATGTGCGCTTGTACACCTCTTATTTATATGTCAGAAAGAGGGCTTGGGCAAGTTGGGTTGTGCCTTGTCAACAAAATGCATTAAAACGCTGAAAACATCAATTATTACTGGGGTTTCCGCTTGTTAATTTATTTTTTACCCATATATTTGACACAAATATTTACAATATTTCTTTACAGGATAATAAATAACTAAAACACAGATTTTGAAATGAAAAACTTAGCCAATTTGACCGAGATGGGAGGGTTTTGCAATTTAAATTACGAACCACCTGTTATAGAGGTGGTTGAATTTGCGGTAGAAAAGGGATTTGCCGACTCTACTACTGACTTTGGAGAAGAGAGCTGGTAATTATATATTTAACAATTGATAAAATGAAAAAATTTATAAGTCAAAACGGTCTTATTATAATATCTGCACTTTTTTTATTGCCTCTTTCGTGTACTAAGGATAAGGTTAAAGATACTACCGGCAAAGAGGTTATTTCACAATTAATAAAAGTATCAGGAGAAGACGTAAACTCAACTACAAAAACCACACTCAACGGCCGTGCAACATCATGGGTTGCTGGAACAGATAAAGTCGGAATATTCTCTTCAGCTGCACGCACAGCTGCAGGCGGCGGAGGATCTGCTGTTGTTAATACCCAATTTGCAGCTGCAAGTAGTGGCGCGCGTTCAAACTTTAACGGAACGATGTACTGGGGAGCAGTCGGTACTTCACACACTTTCTATTCTTACTATCCCTATACAGCAGGTGCCTCTGCTGCAACAGATGTCCCGGTTTCGCTTCCCTCTGCCCAGATACAATCAGCTGCAAATAACTGTAACCACATAGGAGCCATTGACTTTATTGTGGCTAACCCTGTGACAGTTACTTCACCTACGAGCCCGGGCACAACAAGTGGGGTTAACTTTACATACAACCATCTATTTACAGTTCTTGAGTTTCATGTCAAAGGCACTGGCAATCTTAAGGCGATTAATTTGCAGAGCAACGAACCCCTTGCTTTTAGTAGTGGAAAAATTGATATCACCCAGCCTACACCAGCCAGTGGCGTCCCATACACCATTGTCAACCAGGCAGGACTTTCACATTTGGTTGCCACTAAACTAACTGCTCCGGCTGCACTTAATACCGACACGGATACAAAGGTATATATGGTTATCAACCCATGTGTGCCTACAGACAAATGTATTATCGGATTTCAAGTAGATTCGGATTGGAAATACATTGAAAAAATAGTGCCGGCAGAAGGTTTCAAGCGAGGTGTAAAATATATAGTTGAAGTTAATGCTGACGATGCTATAAAGACTACGGTTTCCGATATGAGTGGCAACACTTACAACACAGTAACCATAGGCACACAGGTATGGATGGCCAAAAACCTGATTACAACAAAGTTAAATGATAATACAGATCTGTCAACTGACATCGCCATTAGTTGGAGTCGCTTAACCACACCAGCATGGACTTATTTTTATGATTGGAAAAACTATGTATATCTTAACACCTGTGGCATGATTTACAACTGGACAGCTGTAAATTCAGGTAAACTTTGCCCTACGGGCTGGCATATACCCACAGATACAGAATGGACTACCCTTATCAATTATTTAGGAGGCACTGATTTTGCGGGTAGAAAAATCAAAGAGCTCGGTACTGCTACTTGGTATGCTGAATCAGGGGCTACCAACGAAACAGGTTTTACATCTCTTGGAGGTGGCTTCTATGATACCTCTTTTAATTACTATAAGATCTCTACTATTTGGTGGTCTTCATCTGAGGCTTCATCTACTAATGCCAATGTCGTTTTCCAGACTTGGGAAGATAATAAGCTTAAAATTATCTCCCAACCAAAAGAAAAACGAGGAAATTATGTTCGCTGCATCAAGGATTAATAATGTTGACTTAATCCCTGATGCTGACTGCTGACTTTTGAGCAGATGCGATCAATAAGTTTATCTGACGGTTACCCTGATAGCCCCCTGAAAACCATAAGTGTTGAAGGGGGCATCTTCATAAGAGAATTCAGGAAACTTCTGATTAAGGATTTTTATGAGTTCAGACCTCAACGTTCCTGTTCCGTTACCGTGTACAAAATCGATCCGGCATCCTTTTTTAAATCTGTTTGCCTGCAATGTGCGTTCAAACACTTCCAGCTGATAAATCAAAGAATCGGCCGGAGCAAAGCTGCGATATGCCCTGGCAATCTTTTCAATATGCAGGTCAACTGTTAAGATTTGAGTTTTCATAGTGCAAACTTAAGAAATTCTCGTGCGCTAAAGGCTCATTCCAAAGAAAATAAGGAGAGAAAAAACTAGTATAGCATAATCATATTAAGCGGGATTTGTATCAGGATGGAAAATCATTGTCGCATATTTTGCTATGGTTTTGTAATTTCTGATTTTTTATGAGGGATTTGAACTCAATTGTAAGATTTATTTGAATTTATTATTTAAACTAATAAAAATAGTTTGCAAACTAAAAATATTAGTTTAAATTTGTCTCAGGTTAAATTCAAAATTACTACAATGATAAAACTAACAGCTAAAGAGGATGAAATAATGGCTTTTTTTTGGGAAAAAGGGGCTATGCATGTAAAAGAGCTGATTGAACTTTATCCGGATCCTAAGCCTCATTTCAATACAATTTCAACAATGGTCAGGGCGCTGGAAGCGAAAGGTTTTCTGGCTCATAAAAAATTTGGTTATACATATCAGTACTATCCAGTAATTACTCCGGAAGAATTTGGAGAAGGGAAAATTACTGGTGTTATAAGCAAGTATTTTGAAAATTCATATCTGGATGTTGTATCAACTTTTGTTAAAAAAGATAAAATCCAACTTGAAGAGTTAAAGAGATTAATTGAAGAGATAGAACAAGCAAATACTAAAAAATGATGACGGCACTCATTATATATCTTATTAAGGTTGGCATGTGTATAGCCGTGTTATACTTTGTATTTAAATATACATTATCAGGAGAGACGCTATTCAGGCTTAACAGAATAATTATTCTTTCAATAGTTTTATTGTCAATCATATTGCCTGTATGGACAATTACAATATTCAAAGAGATAGCTGCTCCTGCCGTGCTCAATAAAGAGGTTTTTATTGCAGACTCATCAAATTCTCCAGAGATTAATCAACAAATCAATGATAATGATTGGTTTTCAGTGATTCAAATAATTGCTCTTTGTGTTTATTTAATTGGTACTGTTAGCTTAGTTCTGAGATACATCTATGGCATCATGCAGATCTACAGAATAATGAAACGCTCCAAAAGAGAGACAATTTTCGGTTTCAAACTATATATCAGCAATAAACAAATTATCCCATTCAGCTGGTTTAAAAATATAATTATCTCAGAAGAGGATTATGAGTCTAATAAAGAGATAATTATTGATCATGAAAAAGCTCACATACAACTAAAACATAATTATGATTTGCTCTTTATTAATACTGTGGCAATATTTCAATGGTTTAATCCAATATTCTGGCTATTAAGAAAAGAGCTTATCACCATACACGAATATCAGGCAGATAGTTGTGTACTCAAAAATGGCATCGATGCAAGAAAATATCAATATTTATTAATCTCGAAAGGAACCCAGCAGAGTTTTTCCATACCGGTAGTGAATCACTTGTGCAGCGGAAACTTTCAAAAAAGAATTAAAATGATGCTTAAAAAACGATCTAGTCCAAATAAAGCAATCAAGGCATTGTTGATATTGCCAATGGTTGTAGTAGCTGTAGCGGTATTTGCTGAAACAGAGTATGTGATATCTCCTACTGATGTGTCATCTAAAAATGCTATTGTGGCATCTCCTCCGGGTGTTTCATCAACATCTGCAACGGTAAAAGAACAGCAAAAAGATAAAAAAGTTAATAGAGACCAGGTTGTGCCGGTAACAATATTAAAAAATGGTACATATAGTCTGGGTCAATGGTCCTCTTATACAAGTAATAAAAATATAAATGAGGCAAATCAGGATAACATTGATCAAGTTATTAAAGATATTGTCTCAAAAATGAAGTATTCTAAAGATTCAATCTATTTTTTAATCAAGTATGAGGAGGGTGATATAACAACTGTAAATATCAGTCATCACAATACACTTCAGGAAGCTTTAAAAAATAATGGAATAAAAAATATTTCTGAACAGCGTTTGGTGAATCCGGTTCAGAAAAAAAACACATTATCAATAAAAATTAATGACAATGGGGTTTTTTTGGTAAATGATGGAATAGTTACTAGCGATAAAAACTTAGAATTGTTGATAAAAAAACAAATAGAAAAACTAAAATCAGTTTCAAACGAACCAATAATGGCCGAGATTCAGACCTCTCTCAAAACACCTTATGAGTCAGTAAGTCTAATAAAGGAAATTCTTAATAAAGAGAATATACCCATATTATCCAATTCCTCTGAAACTCAAAAGTCAGATATTAAGGTTTTTCCATTGACTCTTGATAGTCAGATTGGAAAATTTCTCTTTTCAAGAATTATTTATCCAGAAGAAGCAAAATCTGCGGGTTCACAAGGGACATTCATCGTTAAGATTAGTACTGAAAAAGGAGTAGTGAAGAGTGCCAGAATTGTAGAAAAAAGTGAAGAACTTAATGTTCCGTTGCTTAATAAGATTATTTTAGTTGCGTATTCTAAAAGTGACAGCAATATAGTCGAAGAACAACAAATAAAGGGCAATACAGCTATTAAAAACGAACTTATTCGTGTAAGCGAACTTTTATCTCAAATTGAAAGCCCTGAGTGGAAAAACAATAATCTTGATTTTGCTTTAGAGATTTTATTTCAGTTACGGTAGAACTTTGATTCACTAATTTCCGGAGCGAAGTTTTTAGAAGCAATTGATTAGAAAAACAATTAAATGCTGCTAATAATTTAGTTAGCGTATGATATCGCGTAGATGATTGATGATTATTATTTACGGGGACGTATGGTGAGCTTAAATCAAGTGGTTATTAGATTCTTATGCAATCTGATAACCACTTTTTATTTTCCCTATCTCAAGAATCATGGTGCAAAATTAGTTGCATTTTGCCATATCTATTAGCGAGGTTGGGTAGGCGATTGCTGACACAAATACAGACAATAATTAACAGAAAAGAGGCCAACAAAATTTAATTTTTGTAAGCCTCTATTTTTGTACCCGGAGCCGGACTACCAAAATAACATTCCATTACTTTTTCAAACATATCTAAATGCCTTATAATACAAGGAAGTGCAGTCTTAAATGTTTTTGGCAAATGTAATTAAAAGTAATAAAATAACAAAAAGTTGCCAGTAATATTGCCAGTAATATTTATTGTTGTATATTTGATATGGATATTACAATGATTTTAAATTATGGCTTCTTTTAGATTTGAAATTGGCAACAAGCCAACAAGGAACAAAACCTTTCAAATTTTTCTTGTTATATCAATTGCTGGGAACAGGACAAGAATCAAAACAAGTATTGCAGTCAACAAGAAATCTGACTTCAATTCAAAGGCAAAACAGAATAACTGGATTAGACCTTCAGAACCCAATGCATTAAGTTGGAACCAATCCCTTTCAAAAGAAATTGAATCTGCAAGAAAAAAGACAGAAGAACAAAGGGATTCAGGACAAGTATCTTCAAAAAGTGTTGCAATAGAATTAAAAGCCCCTGAAGTTGCTACTAAAAAAATGACATCCTTCATCAAGTATGCAAGACAAAGAACAGAAGAACTTCATCAAGCCGGACAACTGGCAAACTGGAAAAAGTACAATGGTTTTTGTAATAAGCTTGAAACATTCCTGACAAGCATAGAAAAGAAGGATTTGACTTTTGAACAGATAACCCCTTCATTTATTGCAAAATTTCATTCTTATCTAACAAAGCTTCCCAATGAAATACAACCTGATAAAGTTATACATCCGAATTCAATTCATTTAATTATCAGAATATTCAAAACCCTTGTAAAAAGGGCAACAGAAATTGAAAGCCTGATAAAGCTTGAAGATAACCCCTTTAAATCAATCAAAATTGATGAAGTGCCAACAACAAAGGAAAAACTTGACCTTTCAGAGATTCAAAGAATTAAGGAACTCAATCTTCAAGAAGGTAGTCTGATTTGGCATTGCAGAAATTACTTTCTCTTTTCATTCTATTGCGCAGGAATCAGGGCAGGGGATTTAATTCAATTGCGTTGGGGAAACATTACTTCAGAAGAAAGGTTAGTCTATACAATGGGGAAGAACCACAAATCAAGGGAACTTATCCTTGTTGCGCAGGCAAAGAAAATCCTTTCAGATTACTTTAAAGAAGAAGCAAAGGCAACAGACTATATTTTCCCTATGCTTGACAATTCAGCCCCTTATTCAAAGGCAATAACACAGGCAGACAAGGATACACTTTCACTTGAATTGAAGATAAAGCTTCGCAATCAAATATCAACTTATAATGCACTTATCAATAAGTATCTGAAAAAGATTGCAGAACAGGCAAGGATTGAAAAGAACATTTCCCTTCACATTGCAAGGCATTCATTCGCAAAGGTGGCTAAACAGGAAGGAATTGATAACTATGTTTTGAAAGGGATGCTGAATCATTCCTCATTAAAGACAACAGAAATCTATATGAAAGATTTTGATAACACTTCAGCAGACAAGGCAATGACAACAATTTTTCAGGAAGGGATAACCCCAACAAATGAGATATTGGCAATACTGAAGAAGATGAATCCGGAACAACTGGCAACAATACTTGAACAAGTAAAAAAGGGATAACCCTCTTTATTGATATTAAAAAACATAACTATTCTTATGTACCCATAAATTACAAATATGACAATTAGGAAACAAAAAAAGAGTAGAAGAACATTAATAATTTATCAAACTAAATTGATATTAAAATGGAGAAGCCAAATAAATTTGAAGGAATAAATAAACCACTTTCTGTTGAAGAAAGAGTAAAGACAAAGTTGAAATCTATATTTGATGAATATGGGTATATTGATGAAGAAAGAAGGAAAAAGATATTGGGCATAATGGTTATGGATTATGCTATGGGAATGGTAATGGAAGGGGATAATAACTTTCTTATGAATGACAATTATGAAGTAGCCAAATTAATCAAAATTTTAAGACAATGTAAAGAAGTAGTTATTACTGGAGTTATTGAAAACCCTCAAAATGACAAAGAGAGAAAGGGACAGGCAACCAAAACAAAAATATGTGCAGAACATACATTATTACATTTAGATTATTTTTTGAATACTTTGCTTGAATATCAACAAGACGGATTTTATCAATATCATTTCAAATGGGAATTTAAGGATGAAATTGATAATCAATATAATCCAATGGATTCAATTAATTTCACTGAGCCCTATACTAAAATTGAATTGGAACAAATTATTGAATACGAAAAAGAAAGGCATATAAAAAAAATTAAAAATGCTGAAAAAACTTCAAGACAAAAAATTGGGGGGAGGCTACTTTTTATTGAAAATAATATGCAAAATGCAGGGCTATTTTCAACACTTTCTGAGGGCAAGACAAGAGAATATGCTTTTTTATTTGATTGTTTTGTAGCAATAGGCAAAATTCCGATTCCGGAAATAGAAATGAATAATAGTGAAAAATATACATTTGTAAAAGATTGTATGAAAACCTATAAAAATTATCAAATAAAGCTAAGTAACATATAATCAATTAGGGAAAAAGATTGTGAAAATTTAGAAATAATATCAATTCATTTTCTTAAAAAGCATAAATACAACAAGATACCTTTGTATTAAGATTTAAAACAAACAATTTTAATTTTAATACAAATGGTAAAAGAAATTCAGGGTACAAGCCTACAAATGGCAGTCATCCCCCAGTCATATTTGGATGACATTAAAGACGGACTGGAAGAAATCAAAACCCTATTCAGGGAAAAATCAAAAGCAGAAATAGGGGCGCAATGGATTGAATCTACTGAAGTCCGGAAAAAGCTTGGAGTAAGCCAAAAAACTTGGCAAACTTACAGAGATGAAAGAAGAATCCCATTCAGTCAGTTTGGAAGAAAAATCTATGTAAAGAGGTCAGACCTTGAAAAATTTATGGAAGAACATTACATAAATGCAAGATAGGAGGATATTAAGATGAATAGACAATTTATTGAAGCAACAATTCAGATTGCAACCTATCAAAGAAAGGAAGGGACTTCATCAAGTTATTACTGGCAATCCGGAACAAAGATTCTTCCAAACAGATTAGGCATTTCCAAAGACCAATTTTCCTCAATTCTGAAGAAAGGGAGGAATTTGCAGAAGATAACTGGACAAATCAAATCAACCTTCAAAAAGACAGAAATCAGTCCTTTGAAACAATACAAACCTTATGCAGTACATACACAGATTTGGGGAATACCGGAATACCCCCTTCTTATAGGGTACGGAAGCTTAGGCATATCAAACAAAGACGGAATCATTGACAGGACATCAGACACAGAAGACCTGATTCTTATCAATAGTCCTTCTTCTGATTGGAAAGAAATAAAGATTTACTATTTTCCAAAAGGAATGAAGTCACTTTATGACATTGCGCCAATTGTCAGCAGTATGATATTATAAAGGGGGCAGTATAAGCCCCCTAATTGGATATTAAAATGATTTATGACTTTATTGAAACATCATATCATTTCAAAGACAAAGATATGATAAATTGGGCAAATATGGAGCATACAGGGACAGACATCCAGTATCAAAGAGAATACTATTCATTGAAGGGATGCAGGGGAATTAAAATTGTGCATTTTACTGCAACTAATACACTTTCAATCAAAGGAAGTCCGGCATATTACTGGCAGGGACACAACTTTAATTTTTCAGTCCATCCCTTTGTGGAATCAATAAATCATATTGGAGATTTATTGGGTATAAATTTGTGGACTTCACTTGTTGATTCCTTAGAAATAGGACTGATAATGCAAGTACCGGAAAAGCCTGTCCAATATATTAAAGGGCATAGTGAAGGAACTGGAATGACATTATATGACAACCCAAAAGACAAGGGACATTTCAGGGCATATCAGGATGCAAACATCAGAAGGAAGCTATATGATGCTAAAAGGAATATCATAATGAAACAGGGATTAAAAATGCAAGGAATCATTCAAGAACAGGGCTGGAATCCGGTTAACAATTATTTGAAATGGGAACTTCATTATAACAGACCACAAATCCTCAACAATGGAAGAAGTCCCTTACTTGCAGACATTGTCAGTTTAGATTATCAGAATAGATTTAAAGAATCACTTTACACAGAATATCAATCACTTTATAAAATGAAGGAAATAGAACTGCCCACAAACAAGAAACTACTTTCAACCCCTGACATCATTGCATTAGGATTGAATCAGATTGCAATCAATCAGGGGCACACACCACAGGATACTAAAAAGAAGCTTTACTCATTGATTAATGACATTCCTGATAGCATTCTGTCAAAACCTGATAAAGATGCAAGGAAAAGGCAGATAAATGCCATTTTCAAGAGAATTGAAGACCAACCCCAGCAAAGTAAATGGGATTTGACAGAAATGATTGAAGAGGAACTAATAAAAGAATAATCTCAATAAAAAGAGAACAAACAGAACAACAAAATACGCACTAAATGAATTGTTTTTTCACACGATAAAAAGGGAAAGCGAAATGATACGCACCCGTACGCACGCACGCAAGGGGATTAAGTAAGCAGTACGCACACGCAAGGGAATAAAATGGGTTTTAGTGAGTATTTAGCACTAAAAAAGAATACGCAAGGAAGTATCTAAAGTAGATTAAATTAGAAACAGAATTATTATGGCAAAAGGAAAAAAGACAGGAGGAAGGGAGCAAGGCACACCTAACATACTAACAAAAGAATTGAGAAAGATATTAAAAGGCATTGTTTTAAAAGAATTGGAAGTAATACCGGAAACACTTGAAAAAATGGATTCAGATAAAAGGCTTGAACTTGTTCTTAAATTACTGCCTTTTGTACTACCAAAAATAGATGCAGTCAGTATGTACGAAAATGAGCCTTTTGGCAGTAGTTTTTAATAATTATTTTGCTTATAAATTGCTAACAAAAGCTAACATTTTAAAGTATATTTCCACACTATGAAAAGGAGATTATAAACTAAAGTATATTCATTCAAGTATTGTTAATATGATAAATAGATATAACTTTAAAGCAATAAAAATAAATTCATTGCGTTATGAAAATTAAATATCTTTTAACATTTGCAATATTAATGTTGTTAAAAATGCAATCCTACGGACAAACATACATTTCTCAAAAGCAGTCATATTATATTGACGGAAAAGAAGTGTTTTTCCAAGGAGAAAAGAAAATAATATTAGGAGATACACTAATAGTTGAAATACCTAATCATCCTACTTTATATGGGAATATAACATTTGATGAAAGTTCTTTAAAAGATGGGTATAAAACTTATAAAATTAAGGGTGGAGGTCTAATTTTAATATTTAAAGATCAGATAATTGCAAATTTATTTGACACTAAATATAAGATAGCAATAACCTATTTTTTACCTATAAATGAGAAAGGTGTATTGGTAACACTACAGGAAAGAAAAAATATTGCTGATAAAGAATACAATAAAATTGAAGAAGAACTACACAATCAATACATCAAACTTTATGGAGAACTTACAGCAGATTGTATTAAAGATAGAAAGTTACGAATAGGGATGAAAGATGCAGCCATAATGTTTGTATTACTCAAAAGAGCCATTAATATAAATACAACAGAAACTGCCACTGGAATACATAAGCAGTTTGTTTATGATAAAATGTACATCTATTCTGAAAATGGTATTGTTACTGCGATACAGACTGAAGAATAATGATATTATTTTCTAAAGAAAAAATCTTAAATATTCCTTAACAATCCTTAACATTTTAAGCATATTATTTTGGGGAAAACAACCCAAACAATCAAAGTTGCCAGTAATATGCCAGTAATTAAAAAATAAAGACTGATAGTTAGTTGAATAACAACTGGTTATCAGTCTTTGTTCGTACCCGGAGCCGGGATCGAACCGGCACAGCCTTGCGGCCACTGGTGTTTGAGACCAGCGCGTCTACCGATTCCGCCATCCGGGCCTCTTTTTCAGACGGCTTTATTTAGCTGTCTGCTGTTTCGGTAAACAAGGGTGACAAAGGTAAGTAAAAAATTTAATCAGCCAAATATTGAAAGAGGAGTAATTAAGTATGCCACTCCCTAGAATGGTATAACATAGCCGACTGTAATGTCGTAATATGTTCCTGACTTGTAAGTGTCGTCGAATTGTCTCAAGGAGAAAAACAGAGTGCCTGACCTGCCGAATGACTTGCCTACAGCCGCGCTGAACGAACTTGTAAGACCGGTGTATGTGTCGGAATTGTCTTCGAGCGCTACTGACTGATGAGATCTGTTTATCTGATAGTGGCATCTGTATGATGGTACGAAAAGCCATCCCTTCTTATACCTGTATACGATATTTGTCACTAATCCCAGAGCTCCGCCTGTGTAGCCATCATATGTCACTATATTTGTTCCGTCGGCATATCTGTAATTTGTATAATCACTGTTGAAAAACACGGGATTCGCTCCGATATTAAGGTTGAGATTTGGCAATATTTCAGTCTTGAGTAACCACCATGTGAAATGGACTTCTATATATCTTGATTTTGCCTTATTGTCCATCAATCCGACTTTTTCACGATCATAGCTTGTATTGTAGGATCCTGCTTCAAAATCTATTTTTCCGCCAAAAGAGACTCCAATTCCGGCAGTAAAAGAGTTGAATCCATATCCTTTTTCAATTCCGGTGTTCATCCCGGCTCCGCTTTGTCCCTTTTCAAGAAACGAGGTTATCTGCGCTGACGTCTGAATCGTTAAGCCAATAAAGATGATTGCTATGAGTAACTTTTTCATGTTAAATAATTTAGTTGTATAAAAATAATTATTTTTTTCTTTAATAAATAAATCTCATACCTTTGCCACGTTCATCAGAAAGGGAACCTCGTGAGAATCGGGGACAGTACCCGCTGCTGTAATGCTTGCCCGAAAGGGTTATCTTCCGTAAGCCACTGCCAATAGGTGGGAAGGCGAGAGATATAAAAGCTAAGTCAGAAAACCTGCTTTTGGACAAAACATATTAATCGAGCTTTCGGGAGATAGAGAACGATGCAAATAAAATTTGTCCGTCCTTTTATTATTTATTTTCTTTTGATCTGCGCTACCGTTTCCGGTGCAGCAGCTCAGGCTATATATAAAAATGAGGTCAAGGCCGTTCAGATTGACACGCTGAAAAGCCGCAAATTGGATTCTATAAAAATCAAAGGAGCCAGTTCGGCAAGATCCCAAACGAATTACAAATTTTCTGTCGGAACTAATTTAATCAGATTCACAGAAGAGAAACTATCCTCAATGAAGATGGCATCGCTCTCTGATTTTATACGACAGGAGAGTGCCGCATATATAAAAGAGTACGGGAAGGGTATGAATGCTTATATTTCCGTAAGAGGCTCCTCATCTTCTCATACAACAGTTGCCTGGAACGGAATGAATCTCGCTGTTCCGACTATGGGGCAGACCGATTTTTCTCATATTCCTCTATACCTTTTCGACGGTATGGAGATGCATGTCGGAGGAAGCTCAGCGCTATACGGAGACGGAGCAATAGGAGGGAGCATCAGACTTTCAACCGCTCCTAAATGGGAAAAGGGATTCCATGGGGATATTCTTCTGTCGGCCGGCAGTTTTGCCTCGTATTTCACCGGAGGGACGCTCAGATATTCCAATGGAAAATTTGAAACGAGGACATCATTGCTCTGTTCGGAGGCAAAGAATGACTATAAATTTATCAACAATACAAAAATCGGAAAGCCCGAAGAGAGGCTTAACAATGCTGCCGGAAACAATGCCGGCCTTCTGCAGGAGTTTTTCAGAAAGTTCAAGGACTCCTCTGTTATCTCTGCAACACTTCTGTTCATGGATTTTGACAAACAAATCCAACCATCTGTCTCTCTAAATGACAATCAGGAGTCGTACCGCTCCATATATGATGAAAATCTGAAGGCAAATCTAGGATATAACAGCCGGGAGGGAGAGTTGAGTTACGGAGCGCGCATCTCCTATGCATACGATAAACAATTATATGAGGACGATATTATTGCAGCAAATCGCCTCTCACTCTCGGCTGATGCCGAGCGTAAATTCAAAAACCTTACCATAAAATGCGGAGTATATGCAGAACATACAATTCCACAGGTAAATTCTTATGCAGACTCAGTGCGTGAAAGCAGATATAATGTGTTTGTACTTGCCCGCTATTCATTGAATAACAGGCTCTTGGTCTCGGGAGGAGTCAGGTATGCGGGAGCAACGGATTTTTTTGTTCCACTTATGCCCTCACTGGAGGCAAAGTATAATTTAATCAACAGAAATAATATTTCACTCTCCTTAAGGGGGGCATTTTCAGGAAACAGCAAAATCCCCTCTTTGAATGACCGTTATTGGGGTGGAGATTATATGTACCTGAAAAGCGAGAGTTCAAAAACAATTGAAGGAGGTCTGGATTACAGTTGGTTTTCTGAAAGGTACACTATTGATTTTTTTTGCACTCTCTATAAAAGCCGGGTTAATGATTGGATACGCTGGTTGCCTGCAGGTACAGTCTGGAGGCCTCAGAATATACCTCTTGTTGTTACACAAGGGGCAGAGGCCGGTGTCAAATTGAGTGGCGGCTTTTCAAGAACAAAGTTCTCACTGAACTTCAGTATGGCATATACCGACATCAAAATGAAGGAGGGATTGAGGGTAGAAGATCCTGCAATCGGCCATCAACTTGCATATCAACCGAAGATTTCCTGGAGGTCCGGATTGCGGATAATCATATCAGGGGTGTCTATGTATTGCAATCTTACCTATACAGGAGAAAGGAGTACATTGGATATATTTGATATTTTGCCATCATACTTGCTTACGGATCTTGGAGCATCTTATGATTTCAAAATATCAGGTGCTCGTTTTGCAATTAATGGCGTAATAAAGAATATAACAAACGAGATGTATCAGAATGTTAAGTTCTATGCCATGCCGGGTCGAAACTGTCAAATATCAATTCAATATAAATTTTAAAAACTATTATGAAAAAGAATCTTTTTAAACTATTCTTAGTAATACCGGCAGCAGCCCTCATGTCGGTTTCCTGCACTAAGGATAATGGCCCGGACAATGAGGACAATAAAGGTAAAGTGTTGATTATAAACCAGGGAAACTTTACAGAACAGTCTTCAAGTATATCATTGTACGATGAAAATACAAATCAGATACAGAACCGTTTTTATGAAACTGCAAACGGGGTTTCAATAGGTGCAACCATTAATACTGGATATATCACTCCGTTTGGTGAGGCTGCCCTGGTGTGTAATTATCCTGACAAAGTAGTTTTCCTGGATCCTGAAACAGGTAAAGACAAAGGTTATTCGATAACAGAAGGGCTGGTTTCTCCAAGGAATATGGTTTGTTCAGATAGTTACACATACATTACAAACTGGGATTCAGACTATACTGTTTTACCATCCGGGACCTGGGAGTTCACAAAGTCTTATGTTGCTATATATTCTAACAGTAACCTGGCACTTCTTAGAAAGGTGCTTGTAGGTTCAGATGCAGAAGGCCTGTTGCTTTATGACGGAAAGTTATATGTCGCAGTAAAACAAGGCCTTCAAGTATATGGAATAGAGGGTACTAACATTGTCCTTGAGGCTACTGTAAAACCTGCAAATTTTACAAATGGAGCAAGACATATTGTTGTAGACGGATATAACAAGATCTGGGTCTCTTTCCCCGGTGACGGATTAATGAGGATGAACCCTGCAAACAACGAGGTTATATCTACACTGAATGTGCCTGTAGACGGAATGGACGGTTATATAACCACAGATAAGAGCGGTGATAATATCTATACATATTGTACAACATTTGACGCAACATATAATCCTGACGAGGCAAACATTTATAAGGTGAATGTAGCTAATAACAGCTTTGGTAAGCTATTTACAGGAACATATTTCTACGGAGTCGGAGTGAGCCCTGTAACCGGAGATGTTTTCACTTCCGAAGTAAGTTTCACGTCAAATTCAGTTTTGAAGGTAGTGGCATCATCTGATGGAACGATCAGAAACTCAGCGACTGCCGGCATCGGAACCTGCCGCTACCTTTTCTTCTGATAAATGCTTATTCCGGGAGGTGATATGTGATAGTCTTCACAATGTCAGGATGTATACTGTTTGCTACAGGGCAAGTCTTGACCGATGTCTCGATAAATCTCATCTCCCTCTCGGTATAATCTTTCTTAGGTAAATAAATATCCAACTTCAATTCTGCCACTCTTCTCGGATTTGCTGCCATTATCTTCTCCGTATCTATACGCATGCCGTCAATCGAGAATCCGTGTGCCTGAGCGGCTATTGCCATAATTGTCATCATGCAGGATGCCAGTGATGCCGCAAACATATCAGTAGGTGAAAACATTGAACCTTTTCCATTATTGTCTTCCGGTGCCTCTGTTATAATTTTGCTGCCTGATTTAAGATGTGTGGCCTCTGTCTGAAGATTGCCGATGTAAGTGGTGCTGAACTTTGTCATAATACTCTTTTTAATTATTTTATCTCTGTTCCTTTAAGTGTTGCTGACGTGCAGGAGGTGATTCTTATTTTTACAAAATCACCGGTTTTATGTTCCCCTGCCGGGAAGACACACATTTTGTTCTGTTGGTTTCTCCCGCACAGTTCCTTATCTGATTTTTTCGAGGGTCCTTCAACAAGGACCTCAAACTCCTTCCCAAGATCTGCCTGATTGCTTATAAGAGAAAGTTCGTTCTGAAGTGCAATAACCTCATTGAGCCTTCTAGTCTTAACCTCTGAAGGCACATCATCCGCGTAGTGTCTCGCAGCTTTTGTGTTTGGCCGTTCTGAATACTGAAACATAAAAGCGGTGTAATAACCAACCTCTTTCATGACAGAGAGTGTTTGCAAGTGATCTTCCTCGGTCTCTCCGCAGAATCCGGTGATTATGTCTGTGCTTATAGAGCAGTCAGGGATTATATCGCGTATTTTTTTTACTCGCTCCAGATATCCCTGCCTTGTATACTTCCTGTTCATCTTGTCAAGCATATTGTCGCTTCCTGATTGCACAGGAAGGTGTATATGCTTGCATATATTCTCGTACATAGCCATTGTATGTATTACGGAATCTCCCATATCCTTGGGGTGGGAAGTTGAGAAACGTACTCTTAGCTTCGGGCTGATCAGGGCTACTCTTTCGAGCAGCCGGGCAAAGTTTGTTGTCTTAGTCGGATTTGACTCATCAAACCAATGGTATGAATCGACATTCTGTCCCAAAAGAGTTACCTCCTTATATCCGTTTTCAAAAAGTTCTGTTGCCTCTCTTATAATACTTTCCGGATCCCTGCTTCTTTCACCGCCTCTTACATAAGGTACCACACAGTATGTACACATGTTATTACAACCACGCATTATGGATATAAATGCGCTGACTCCGTTCTTGTCCATTCTTACAGGAGATATGTCAGCATAGGTCTCCTCCTGGGAAAGAATTGTGTTTATCTGTTTGTCTCCTCCCCGTATTTGCGTCAGGAGCCTTGGCAGATCCCTATAGGAGTCAGGCCCGGCGACAAGATCTACTGCTGCATGATTTAAAAGCTCATCTTTGAGCCTTTCTGCCATGCAACCCAGTATGCCGACTGTCAGACCGGATTTTTTCTTTTTTAGAACCTTAAAAAAGTCAAGCCGGCCCCAGATCCGTTGCTCGGCATTATCCCGGATAGAGCATGTGTTAACTAGGATAAGGTCTGCCTCTTCTATCTTCTCACAAAGCGCGTAACCTGCATTTTGCAATATAGAGAGAACGACCTCGCTGTCATTGACGTTCATCTGACAGCCGTATGTCTCTATGAAAAGCTGTGGTAGCTTGTTGTTGAATACAGGTTTTACGGAATGATATTTGTTGATCATGATTTCAAATTATTCTGCAAATATAGCCTTTTTTATACCTTTGCAGATAATCAAAGTTAAGATGAAAAGATCTCTTCCTCTTGCGATAATAATAATTCTATTGTCTGCAGCTTGTACAAACTACAAAAATATTGAAGTCCGGTCTGTGAAACTAAATAGCTTCAAGCTGATAAGCACATCCAGGGCCAGCATAGAACTGGACTATATTATAAACAATCCGACAGGCACTGCAATCATTCTCTCCTCCGGCGAGGGCATTATTACTAAAAAAGGATTTGATTTTGCACAATTGGAGATTCAGAGGCCGGATACACTTCCTGCTAAATCAATAAAAACAGGGAAACTTGTGATTGACGCAACATTACTTGACCCGATCTCCCTGCTCTCTATGGGGCTGAATATCTCAAGCTGGAAGGCTGAAGATTTCCATGTGAATACTAAAATGGTTTTCAGGACAACTTCCGGATACAAAAAGACTTTGAGGCATAAGAATATTCCACTTAAGGATCTGATAAACAAGTTTTAACTATGAAAAAAACCGTATTCTTAATATTGCTTTTCATGACAAGTTCGCTACTTGTATATTCTCAGGAAACAGAACCGGTGCGGGATACAGTTGTAGTTGCGCCTAAACCGCCTCTGTTGGATTCAACGCTTTTGAACAAAAATATTTTCTCTGTACTAAAAGAGACAGGTCCTTCAATGAACCGGGTTACAATTGATCAGAATCCCAATATAGAATCTCTTCTTCAAAGACATATAACAAACTCAGCCGGAAGAAAAATTACCGGTTATCGCGTCAGGATATTCTTTGATAACAAGCAAGATGCGAGAAACAAATCGGAGGCTATCGCAGGACAGTTTGCCTCGCAATTTCCTGAAATCAGGGTTTACTCGACATACGAGAAACCTTTCTTCAAAGTCACCGTGGGTGATTTCAGGACCAAATCCGAAGCGATGCAGTTATTAAGGAAAATAGAAGGAGAATACAGATCTGTCTTTCTGGTAAAGGAGACGATTAATTATCCTGCGATTTAGTATCTGAGCCTTTTTTCTTTACAACTTTTTTTATCCCCGACGGAAGTTTTCCGACGATTTTATCCTGAGCTTTAACGCTTTTAGTTATCAGCGGCTTTGTCGATGTCCACCATTTAGATCTTAGTTTGTTGGCAAGCTGAAGGATAGGAGATATGTGCCTCTCTATTTTTTCCGGATAAATGTGGCTTATATTAACAAGTATTCCTGTCTCCTCAACACCGCCGAAGCCTCCGTTTATTGATGTGCCGAATACCTTCATCGACGGACTGAGATTCATGTACGAATTGATAAGCGGCGGTATATTTTCACCCAGTGTCCTTACCTCTCTAGACAACGTTTTGTATGAATCCTTATAGTCATTCGCATTAAATAGCTCTTTGTAATATGGGTTTGAAGAGTCAAAATCAAGTGGCTCGAAAGGTGTTACAAGATGTTCTTTATCAGGGAAAAATGTATTTAGGAAGTTGAGTAAAATATTTCTGGCTCGTAAATTATATGATGTGTACATTGTGACTTTGCCGAAGAAATATTTGATTTTCGGATATTTGACTACGAGAGCGCCAAGTCCGTCCCACAGGTTGTCAAGTGAGTATAACCCTTTATGCTTGATGTTTGTTCCCTGGTAGTTCGGTTGAATGAAGGAGCGGCCTAATTCTATTGTAAATGGGAGATAATCCTTTATAAAGGTATCTGAAAACTCAAACAACTCATGTGTGGCCATTTTCTTGGTTTCAAGGCCTGTGCACTGTATGTACCTGTATCCTCCGATTATCTCCTGATCTTTCGGATCCCAGACCAGAAGCTGTTTGTATGGTGTATGCGGGTCAATATCAAATTCGTCTATATCTATTGGCTTACCCGTTCCACCTCCGGAGAGTCTGAAGGATATCTCTCTAAGTCGTCCGATCTCGTTCATGGTATGGGGAGAATCGTGAGCTGTTATCTCATATAATTTGTTGTCTCCCTTTCGTGTGTGACGTATGAACTTGTCACTTGTGAGCTCATTTATTATAAGCTTACGGTCTACAGGAGGTATAACTGGTTCCATTTTTAAGGTTTTAGTGAATAAACAATAGTTCGGATCTTTTCGGTCCACGTAGCAGGTGTACCATTTTGCGCAATCTCTGTCCAGGGGATAGGATCGCCTATATATACTTCAAAATTCCCGCCACGTTGCTTGAACATTTCACGGGGTAACAAAATAAGTTCATAATTGAACTTCAGACCGATCCTCTTTCGAAAATTTGCGAACTTATAGAAAAAGCCGGAATTTTTCCCGTTAAAATAAAGAGGGACAATGTCTCGTTCATACTTGACAGCCTGGTTAATAAACCCCTTTTTCCACTCCAGGTCTGTTATCTCATTTCCTATCAGTCTTGAACAAAGCCCGGCAGGGAAAGTGATAATCTGATTGTCAGATTTATACTCTTGCTGTATCTTGGCAGCAATCCCGGCACTTTGTCTGCCATATTTATTAACTGGCACAAAAATTGGTTTGAGAGGCTCTATTGCCGTCAAAAGGTCATTGACAACAAAACGTATTTTATTGTTAAAATGGTTTCCAAGAATATCCATAAGAATTATACCGTCGAAGCCACCGAGAGGATGGTTGGAGACTATGATATACCTTTTACCGGGAATAAGCTTCTCAACTCCTTTAATCTTATAGCTAGCCTTGAGATCCCTTACACTGGCCGTGGCAAACTCCACTCCTCTGAGGTTTCCGTACTTGCTCAGTATATCATTTATCTCATCCTGACAGATGAGTTTTTCTATCCATCGGATCAAAAAACCAGGGATAAACTTCAGAAGGCCGGGGTTTTTAGACTTAATAACGGACCTGACGTCAACTCTCAGTTCGGTGCTCTCTGTTGCCATAGATACAAGGATTATCAGAACGCGAAGTTAAATAAAAATCATATCTTTGCACAAATGCTCCGTTAATATGTTAAAACAGGGTTTACAGCAGAAATTAGTACAAAAGCTCTCACCATTACAGATCCAGACAATTAAATTGCTTGAGTTGCCTACACTTGAGCTTGAGCAAAGGGTTAAAAAGGAGCTTGAGGAGAATCCCGTGCTGGATGAGGTGTCTGAAGGGGATGATGGAGACGAGCGTGGCGAGGGAAATGTCTCTCTGAGCGAATACAACTCGGACGACCAGATTCCATCATATAAGCTCTATGCTAACAATCAAGGAAAGGATCTTAAACCTCAGTACAATATTTTTTCCGTTAAGGAGAGTTTTCATCAGAGTCTGATTTCACAACTGGGATACAGCCTGATGGAGCCGCGCGAAAAAAATATAGCACGTTTCATAATCGGCAGTCTTGATGATGACGGATATTTGCGAAGGGATCTGGACTCTTTATCAGACGATATTTCATTCCGGTTAGGGATTAATACAACTGAGAGGGAGCTTGAGCATATTCTGCTTAAGATACAGGAGTTCGAACCGGTGGGAGTTGGTGCCAGAGATCTTCAGGAGTGTCTCCTTTTACAAATCAGGGCAAACAATAAGACTCCGGAACAGAAACTTGCCGAAAAAATACTTGCCGACCATTTTAGTGAATTTACCAAAAAGCATTATCAGAAGATTATGTCTAAGCTTTCAATCAATGAAGATCAGCTTAAAGATGCTATTGATGAGATTGTAAGGCTTAATCCCAGGCCGGGAGGGCAGGTGGATGACTCCTATAATGAACAATCACAACAGGTGATTCCCGATTTCGTACTGGAATTCAAAGACGGAGAGCTTGTAATGACCATGCCAAGATTCTCAGTGCCTGAACTTAAAGTGAACAAGCGATATGCAGATCTTCTTCTGTCATCCTCAAAATCTGCCAGCAAGTCAGGCAAGGAAGCTGTCACTTTTGTAAAACAAAAACTGGATTCGGCTAAGTGGTTCATTGAGGCAATCAAGCAAAGGCACAACACCCTTCAGAACACTATGAACGCCATTATTGAATTTCAGCATGACTACTTCATTGACGGTGACGAGACAAAGCTGAAACCGATGGTTTTAAAGAATATTGCAGAGAAGACAAAACTTGATATCTCTACAATCTCCAGAGTGGTAAACTGCAAATACATACAGACACATTTCGGAATCTATCCTTTAAAATACTTCTTTTCGGAGGGGCTTATGACAGAGAACGGAGAAGAGGTTTCCACACGTGAGATAAAAAATATACTTGCAGAGAGTATAGACCAGGAGGACAAGAAACGCCCACTTACAGACGAGGAACTTGTAAGCGTCCTGGTTGATAAAGGGTATAAGGTTGCAAGAAGGACTGTTGCAAAGTATCGTGAGCAGCTGAATATTCCTATAGCAAGGCTTAGAAAAGAGCTTTAAATAATATACAGATGATACGTAAATCCTTCATATTGCTGATAATGGCCATATTAACCTTGTCTTGTGAAATGAAAGAGAAAGCAGATCTAATTCTATATAACGGAGAGGTGTATACTGTAGATTCGCTCTTTTCTAAATGCACGGCTATTGCAGTCAAACACGGGATTATTGTTGCCACAGGTGAAGATGAAGAGATTCTGAACAATTACCGTTCTGATAAATATATAGATCTCAGGGGTGGTTTTCTTTATCCGGGTTTTAATGATGCGCATTGCCATTTCATTAGTCTGGGCGAGGGCCTTACAACTTGTGACCTTCGCGGGGCAGGATCTTTTGAAGAGGTTTTAGCCAGACTAAAGGAGTTCAGCGAAGAGAAGCCTGTCACATATATTCTTGGGGAGGGCTGGGATCAAAACCTTTGGAAAGACAATACTTTTCCAACAAACGAGAAACTGAACGAATTATTTCCCAAGACTCCGGTAATTCTTACCAGGATAGACTTTCATGCAGTTATAGCAAATAACGCAGCAATAGACAGGGTTGGGCTAAAACCTGGTGATCCGTCCATTCCTCCTGGGGAGGCTATTGTAAAAAACGGACATTTTACAGGCGTTTTTCTGGAGAATACAGCTGAACAATTTAAAAATTCTATACCTAAACCGAAGGGCAAATCGCTGGAAAAGGTTATCATGACTGCAGAGCAAGAGTGTTTTAAAAACGGACTCACCTCTATATCTGATGCTGAAGAGAGTCTGTCCCGTATCCTGTCAATTGATACTTTGTATACAAATGGAAAACTGAAAATAAGGTCAGATGTATGGATGACAGCAAGTGAGGAGAATATGACCCGTTTTAAAGCCCCATATAAAAACGGAAGACTGAGGGTAGGTACATTGAAGTTGTACATAGACGGTGCCCTCGGATCAAGAGGTGCTTTACTAAAGTACCCGTATTCAGACGATCCTTCAACATCTGGCATAAGAATCGGAAGTGAGGCTGTATTCACGAAGGAGTGTGCGTGGGCACTGGAACACGGGTTTCAGGTAGCAACGCATTGTATCGGAGATCTGGCAAATCATGAAGCTTTGCGGGTCTATGGATCGCTTCTTAAATCGAAAAACGATCTCAGATGGAGAATCGAACATGCTCAAGTAGTTGATCCTGCTGATATTAATCTGTTCGGGAAATATTCCATAATACCGTCAATCCAGCCTACTCATGCTACTTCTGATATGTTCTGGGCGGATGAGAGGTTAGGGGGGAGGATAAAGAATGCCTATGCATATAAGGCTCTTTTGTCACAGTTGGGGTGGTTGCCATCAGGAACCGATTTTCCTATTGAGAAGGTGAGCCCCATTTATACTTTCTTTGCGGCAGTTTATAGAAAAAACCTGGAATTTGAACCGGATTCCGGCTTTCAGACAGAAAATGCACTTACAAAGGAAGAGGCTTTAAAATCCATGACAATCTGGGCCGCCAGGGCCTCATTTGAAGAGCATGTCAAGGGTAGTATAGAAAAAGGCAAATACGCAGATTTTGTATTGCTTGACAGAGACATAATGACTGCAGAAGATTATGAAATCCCTTCAACAAGGGTGCTTATGACTATTGTAGGCGGTGAAGTTGTCTACAGCTTGCTGCCGTAGGCAAGATCCCCGGCATCTCCCAATCCCGGTACTATATATGACTTTATAGTCAGTTCCTCGTCAACGGCTCCGACCCAAAGTGTCGTGCCTTTATGAGGCAGGTGTTTCGATAAATATTCTATGCCATCCACACTTGCAATCGGACAGACAATATGGCTTAATTTAGGATTCCCGTTCTCACATAGTTTGTTATAGGCAAGCACAAGCGAAGAACCGGTGGCTAGCATTGTGTCAGCCAGAATCAAAACCTTATCTTCGACAGAGGGAGTGCTGGCATACTCAATCTGTATTGTGAACTTGTTGTCTTTCCCGTATTTTCGGTATGCAGCTATAAAGGCATTCTGTGATTTGTCAAGCAGTGACAACATGCCGTTGTGCAAAGGTAATCCAGCTCTCATAATACTAGCCAGAACCACAGGGTCGTCAATTGTACTGCATGATGCAATACCGAGTGGGGTCTGAATGCTTTTTGAAGAATATTCTAACTCTTTGCTTATCTCGTAAGCAAATATCTCCCCGATTCTTTCAAGATTCCTCCTAAAGCGAAGGCTGTCCTTTTGTACTACATGATCACGTATTTCTGCTATAAAATTATTAAGGACAGAGTTCTTCTCTCCAAGGTTTATGATTTTCATTGTTCGGCTATTTACAGGATATCGTTCAAAGGTATGAAATTATCAGATTAGTCCGTCGTCGGCAAAGCTAAAATATTCATCACCCGCAATAATTAGATGATCAAGAAGAGAGATGTCGAAAAGCGCTGCTGCCTCTTTAAGTAACCTTGTCTGTACTTTGTCGTTTTCTCCCGGTCTGGCATTTCCGGAAGGATGGTTATGAATCAAAATGAGGGAGCTGGCCAGCTTCTCCAGAGCATTCTTAATGACAATTTTTATATCTACGACTGTTGCTGACACTCCTCCGACACTGAGGCGCTCTTTTGATATCAGTTTATTTGCCCTGTTAAGATACATTACCCAACACTCTTCGTGTGAGAGATCTCTTAAGATAGGGCTTATTAATCCGGCGGCACTTGACGATGATTGAATCTGTACCTGTACTCTGTTTTCTGTAAGCGAATACCTTCTGGCTATTTCAAAAATGGCAGATACAGTTATAGCCTTAGCCGGCCCGATACCGAATCTGGATGTAAGTTTGTCTATACTTAGCCTTGAAAGTTCCCTGAGATTGTTGTTGCAGGAAGACAAAAGCTCCCGGGCCATATCGACAGCTGTTACTCCTTTTGTCCCACTTCCGAGAATTATTGCAATCAATTCACTATCGTCAAGAGCGGCTGCACTTTTTGCTGCGAGTTTCTCCCTGGGCCTCTCATCCTTTTGCCACTCTTTGATGGATAATTTTTTATTCATGTCGGTATTTTAAAAAAAGCTTCCCAAAGTTTGGAAAGCTTTTTTTAAACTTAATGCCAACAAGTATAAATTATGCCAGTTTGTTAACGTATGCAGCAATACCGCTTTTTAGATTTGCTGCTTTGTTAGCGTGGATGATTTTAACTTTGGCTAATTTGTCAAGCATAGAGGATACCTTCGGAAGAAGAGCCTCTGCTGCCGATTTATCTGTAGTGTTACGTAATGCTTTAATGGCATTGCGTGTTGTTTTTGCATAATATTTATTATGCACTCTGCGTTTTTCGCTTTGGCGAGCGCGCTTGTCTGCTGATGCGTGATTTGCCATTTCTGTTCTTTTTTATTTTGGTAGTCGGTAGGGGAATCGAACCCCTATTGCAAGAATGAAAATCTTGAGTCCTAACCGTTAGACGAACCGACCGTGCACCCTATTCAGGATTAGGGAGTGCAAAGGTAGAAATTATCTAATTAGTTCCAAAAAAAATTAGAAAAATTCAAATGAATATATTATTGATTCAACCTGTCTGAGATAATTTCTTTTGTCGTATCTTGGGGCATAAACGAATGCTTCCAGGACAATCAGTTTCTGCTTGTTTTTGTCCAGGAATATGTGGTCTACAAATGGTCCGCCCATGAAGTCATTCTGTACTTCCCACAAACTTCTCAGTTCGACAAAGCTCCTTTTGTTATATTTCACCCATCTGAAGCCGGGTTCAATTGACATATTGGTTGTCATATATGTATTCTCCAGTTCACCGGGGACATTCCGGAAAAGGACATCATTCCTCATAGCCAGCAGTTTGGCAGGAGTGAAGTCAGAGCTGTCCTTGAAAGGGTAGCTGTATACAAAAATGCCCAGATTTGTATAAGTGGTTTCATAGGATATCCATATGAAATCTTCTGTTTTCTTTTTAAGGGTGTATCCTTTCGGAAAATACGGAGATCCTCCGAATGTTGCTGTGACAAGGTCCCTGAGAGATTTTTCCTCATATTTCTTGGCGTTTGAAATATTTCTGTTTCTCTCAGCCTGCAGGAAAACATTTGTCAGCTTATCACTCTCTTTCATAATCAGGTCTGCCGCATCTTTGGCGTTAGCTGTGGAAATAGTTACAACAGTCTGAGGTGCGGCCCAGACATTTTCCTGATATGCAATTGTCGGTTGTTGGACGTTTACAGATGTGTGAACGATGATAATGTTCCTGTGTGTCTGAAAAAGGTTGGAAAATGCATTTTCGGGAACATTTACAAGGTTGAAAAGAGGCTCTATCTGAGGGAGGTACGGATGCTCAGATCCAAGGACCGAGCGAAGGGCTATTCCGGGATCCGATTCCCAGTCCCCTTTGCTGATTACTACAATCACTTCACCCGCTTTTCCGCTGATGCTCGGCATAAGCTTCGGACCTCCTTTGCATGAAGCCAGAAGTGATCCTAAAATAAGGAATAGTACCAGATTTATTTTTCTCATGTTCTTGTTATTTAAAAAGTCTATAAATATCGTTTCCGAAAGCAAGGAACATTATAGCAAGCAAAAATAGCATTCCTATGACTTGCGCAATCTCAAGGAACTTGTCGCTTGGTTTTCTGCGGGTTATTATCTCATAAAGCAGGAACAGTATATGACCGCCGTCAAGTGCAGGAATAGGAATCAGGTTTATGACAGCAAGCATTATAGAGAGCCAGGCTGTGATATTCCAGAATATCTCCCACTCCCAGGAGCTTGGGAAAATATTACCGATAGCTATGAAACTCCCGACAGATTTGTAGGCTTCCGTTTTTGGAGAAAAGATCAATCCCAGCTCTTTGATATAATTGGTGACAGTTGAGATTGTCTTGTCGGCTCCGGCCGGTATGGCTGACAGAAGAGAGTAATTTACCTGTGTTACATTAAAAAATTTATGCATATCACTGTTCAGAAAGACACCGATTCTTCCGGCTGTGTCTACTGCCAGTATTTTTGGAATTAATGTGCCGCCGCGGTTAATCAGGAAACTTACAGAATCACCTTTATGCTCCATCAGAATTGCCTGGATATCCTGAATTATGAAAACTTTCTGTGAGTCAACCTCTGCGACGCGGTCCCCCGGCATCAATCCGGCATTGTAGTTAAGAGAGCTGTCAGGAATTGAAAGCACTTCGTACGGAACACGAAGGGTAAACATCCCGGGTGTATTGAGTATGGCAGGAATATAATCAGGATCAATACTCACTGAGACCTCCTCATTGTCTCTGATAACAATCGCAGTTTTTGCCTGATTGCGGGCAATGTTCAATTGTATGTCCTGGAAACGGTCAACAGGCATACCTTCTACCGACACAATACAGTCTCCGTTTTTGAATCCTATTTCTTTGGCAAGGTCATTACATTGTACACCGTATACTGCATCTTTATTCTTCAGGTATTCTTCACCCCAGGTGAAAAGAGTAGCGGAGTATATAAGGATTGCCAGTATGAAGTTGAAGAACACTCCTCCGAACATGACGAAAAACCTTTGCCACGCAGGTTTACTCCGGAACTCCCATGGTTTGGGCTCCTCTTTGAGAGCCTCCTTGTCCATAGACTCATCAATCATGCCGGATATCTTGCAATAGCCTCCAAGCGGAAGCCAACCTATACCATATTCGGTATCACTGCCTTTGGGCTTAAACTTGAATAATGAAAACCACGGGTCAAAGAACAGATAAAATTTCTCAACCCGGATCTTAAAGAGTCGTGCGAAGAAAAAATGACCGAATTCATGAATTAAGACAAGCAGCGAAAGAGCGGCAATAACCTGTACGATTTTAATAAAAATTATCATTTTCTAGTTAAATTTTCTTTTTTCAATATTAGCTTGCTCTCGTGCAAGCATGTCTGTGTCAAATATCTCTTCCAGAGTTGGCTCAGCAACAAATTTTGTTCCAGAAAGCACATTTTCAATTACTTTTGGAATAGCATGGAACGGCATCCCACCTTTCAGGTAATGGTGAACGGCTGCTTCATTAGCCGCATTCATTGCACATGGCATATTTCCTCCCTTGATTATAGCCTCGGTTGCAATTCTGAGGCACGGGAACTTGTTGTAATCCGGTTTAAAGAAATCCAGATTCCTAATCTCTGTAAAATCCAGTCTTTTTGTGTCAAGTTCCATTCTATACGGATATGACAGCGCATACAGAATAGGCAATCTCATATCAGGGTGGCTTAGTTGGGCTATAACTGCACCGTCTTTGAACTGGACCATGGAATGCACAATTGATTGGGGATGTACGACAATCTCGATGTCTGAAGGTTTGACGTTGAAAAGCCATTTTGCCTCAATAAGCTCAAGGCCTTTATTCATCATACTGGCAGAATCGATGGTGATTTTTGCACCCATATTCCATCTTGGATGGTTTAATGCCTGCTCAACAGTGGCATTCGCAATCTCTTCAGGGCTCTTTGTGAGGAAAGGACCACCGGAAGAGGTAAGTAATATTTTTTCAATATTTCCCATGTGTCCCTGAAGACACTGGAAAATAGCTGAGTGTTCTGAGTCTACCGGTATTATCGGGACTTTATGGGAGGCGGCTAACTTTGTTATTATCTCACCTGCGGCAACCAAAGTCTCTTTGTTTGCCAGGGCTATAGCCTTGCCGGCTTTTATTGCCTCCACTGTTGGTCTTAATCCGCTAAAACCCACCATTGCTGTAAGGACAATATCGATAGTGCTGCTCTTGACTATCTCCGATATTGATTCATCCCCTGTAAAAACTTTAATTCCAAGCGGGTCCAGAGCACTGAAAACCTCATCATATTTAGTCTCGTTAGCTATTACAACCGAATCCGGGTCAAACTTTCTGGCCTGTTTTATCAGCAACTGTGCGTTTGTGTTGGCTGTAAGGGTTACAACCTCGAACATTTCAGGGTGCCTGGAGATAACCTCTAGGGCCTGATTGCCGATAGAGCCTGTTGATCCTAAAATGGCAACTCTTCGCTTCATCCGTATCTCTTAGAATTTAATATATTTTGAAGGATCAATGGCCACACCCTTATGCCACAATTCAAAATGCAGATGTGAGCCTGTAGTAAGGCTTCCGGTATTCCCGGTAAGTGCAATGGCTGTTCCCGCAGTTACTTTATCCCCGGTCTTTTTTAGTAATTTAGAATTGTGCTTGTATATAGACACTAAATCGTTACTGTGCTGAATCTGTATAATAAAGCCTGCTTCATCGGTCCAGTTTGCCTGTATGACTGTGCCGTCAAGCGTTGCACACACAACAGAATTTGAAGGTGTGGCTATATCAAGATACGGGTGGTTCAGTGCAGCATTATATCCGTCAGATATTACACCTTTTACCGGCGGGAAAAAGTGGAGTCCTTCAATCTGCTCAATTCCTCTTCTTTTACCAAGGTTGAACTGCTCCTGGCGGATTACCTCCTCTCGCAGCATTGAATCCTCTTTTATCTTCTCGCCTTTAATAATTGAAGTATCAGTAGCAGAGGCAGGATTGGTGTTCAGCTCCATTTCCTCTGGCTTCTGGCCTGTTGCAATGCGCTGTATATTGGTGAGCTGGTATTCCGAGAGTTTCAACACATTTTCAAGTGAGTCTACCTTAAGGGCATTCTCGACAATTGCACGCCTTGTCTGGGCATTCGGATAACCGGGTATGAACTCTCTGAGAGGGGTGTATGATATCAGTATGGTAACGGAAATTATAATAAAAATAACAGCAAGGCATATACTGAGTATAAACATGAGCCCCTTTGCCCTGAAGACAAAAAGCTCCTCATGGGAGGTATCATTGAACACCGAAAAACGGAACTTGCTGTGGAGTATCTTGATTTTCTCCTTCTTAACTCTTGTCATAAACTTTGATAAATATCTCTTCGCTTCTCCATAACCCGTGCTTGTTGCAGTAAGCTAAAGCAGTAAGCCTCATGCTTACTTTCGGGATAAATGTGAAAACTGCCTCTATCTGTATGGGATTATTGCCGTAGCTGCTGCACAAAAGCCTGACCTCACCCACAAGTGTTTCGAGATTCCATAATTGAATGTATTCAAAATGGTGCTCTGATGTGTTAGGATGCTTAATGTTCATCCCTATCCTGACCTTCGCCCGGAAAGGTGTATCTCTTTCAGCCTCCATATCGCAGATTATAACCGGAGTGTGCTTATCGGCATAAGCCCTTACCTTGTCGCTCCCATTGGCGAAATCCGAGTATGTGAATAATCTTGGCATAATGAATTTATAAGCCTCAAAAGTACTAAAAAAATAACTAACTTTGCCCTATGGAGAGAATTATAGGGATAGATTATGGCAAAAAGAGAGTGGGGGTGGCAGTAAGTGATCCTCTGGGTATTTTTGCCTCAGCTCTCGACACTGTACCGTCAGCTTCTATAATAGACTATCTGAAAGGCTATATCGAGAAGGAGCATGTGACACTTTTTGTCGTAGGTTATCCTATGAATCTCAACAACAAACCATCAGAAGCGGCTCAATATGTAGATCAGTTTCTTAACAGGCTTAGGAAACAATTTCCTTCGATACCTGTTAAACTGGAAGACGAGCGTTTCACTTCACAGCTTGCATTCAGAACTATGATTGACGGAGGGGTGAAAAAAATGGACCGCAGGGACAAAGGGATGGTCGATAAAATAAGTGCGGCTATCATCCTGCAAAGCTATTTAGACAGAGATAAACAATAAATAAAGTTATTATGGTACTTCCTATTTATTTATATGGAAATGATATTCTTAGAGAAAGGGCGGAAGAGATTGACATTTCGCAGGCAGGTTTAAAAGAGGAGATTAAGAAGCTGGTAGAGGATATGTGGGAAACAATGTCCAAGGCTGACGGTGTAGGATTAGCCGCACCACAGGTGGGCAAATCTATAAGATTGCTTATTGTTGACGGTTCTCTTATGGGGGAGGACTCGCCAGAACTGGCCGATTTCAAGAGAGCAATGATTAATCCTGTTGTTTTGGAGGAGAGCAAGGAGACTATTGAGTACAGCGAGGGGTGTCTCAGCATTCCCGAGATTCATGCCGATGTTGTCAGGCCAAAAAGAATAAAGGTTGCATACTATGATCCCGACTTTGTAAAACACGAGGAAACTTTTGACGATTTTGCCTGCAGGATGGTGCAACATGAAATGAGCCACCTGGATGGGGTTCTTTTCACTGACCTTACTGCACCGATAAGAAAGAAGATGATTCAGGGAAGACTGAACAATATCAAATCGGGCAAGGTCAGGACGTTTTACAAAACAGTTGTTCAAAAATAAAATCAAATAACTATGGGAGCTTTTCACGCATACGACATCAGGGGAATATACAACAAGGATTTTGATAAAAATGTTGCCTACAAGGTCGGATATTTTATCCCTGAGTTGTTGAAAACCGACAGGGTTCTGGTTGGTATGGATGCCAGAACTTCATCTCCTGAGATTCACAGTGCACTGATTGCAGGAATAACTGACCATGGTGCGGATGTTGTTGACCTAGGCCTCTCGACAACCCCGATGGTATATTATACGACAGGAAAGTATGGCTTTAAGGCTTCGGCACAGATTACCGCATCTCACAATCCAAAGGAGTACAACGGTATTAAAGTCTCACGCGAGAATGCATTGCCGGTAGGCCTTGATTCAGGGCTGGGGACTATAAAGGAATGGATTGACGAGAATAAACCGACACCTGTTGCCGATAAGAGGGGAAATATTGAAAAGCTTGACGTTAAAAGAGAGTATACAGACTTTCTTTTAAAATATAAAAAAGACCTGGATAATCTAAACATAGCCGTAGACCTTTCTAACGGTATGGCAGCCCTTCTTATAAAAGATATTTTGGGACAGGGCAGCGATAAACTTCATTATATTTTTGACGAGCTTGACGGAACTTTTCCAAATCACGAGGCAAATCCTCTGATTCCCGAAAACGTACAAGCACTTAAGGAGAAAGTTATCGAAAAGAGGTGCGATGTAGGTGTCATATTTGACGGAGATGCCGACAGGGTTATGTTTGTAGATGAAAACGGCCGCTTTATATCCCCGGATTTGATGATAGCCCTTCTTGGTCATTATTTCCTTGAAGAGAGAGGCGAAAAAGGAAAGGTTCTCCAGGACATAAGGAGTTCAAAGGCTGTAGGTGAATATCTCTCACCTATGGGCGGAGAGATGGTTACATGGAAGGTAGGCCGTGCATACGCTGCGCATAAACTCAGAGAGATAGACGGTATATTCGGCGGGGAACTTGCGGGCCACTACTATTTCCGTGATTTCTTCTACAGTGATTCAGGAATTATGGCATCCCTCATTATTTTGGGAATTATATCAGATCTGAAGGCAAAGGGAGTTTCCCTTTCACAGATTATAGGGAAAATAGAACGTTACAAAAACTCCGGTGAGATCAACTTCCGGATAGAGCAGAAGCAGAAAGCAATGGACATTGTCAGGGATTATTTCACATCTCTCGAAAAACCTGTTGCCTCGTTCGATTTTGACGGATACAGAGTAGAGTTCCCGCAATGGTGGTTTAATATAAGACCTTCCAATACAGAGCCATACCTCAGATTTATTGCGGAGGCAACAACAAATGAGCTTCTTGATGCTAAAGTCTCTAAAGTAAAGGAGCTGATTTCCGGTCTATAAGTGGATGGCTTTATGAGATCAATCTTATACTGTCTGATTTTAACCCTTATTTTGCCCACTTTGGGTTTCTCAAGGGAGGCCGGGTTTATCTCTGACGGACATGAGGTTGAATATGAATACAGGAATCTGATACCGGAGAGCCGGGTTGTAATAAATATGCCCGAACCGGAGTATATCAATCCGGCCAAGCCGACAATTATTATTTTTTATGCACTTCCCAACGGCAATACCATTGAGCAGACCAAAGGGAGAAAGCCGGATTTTGTCTCAGGCGAAAAAGATGGCTGGAGGTATGACATTCAGCATATTGCGGCCCAAACGCGTTTTTTGAGAGAAAAAGATAAAAAATCCAACTATATAGTTGTATATCTAGAATCAGAGCTCAGAGCCTGGACCACTCATGCGTCTAAATACGGAGAGTCTCCACGGTTATACAGAAAACTTGTAGATACGGTCAGGTCCATAATTGCAGAAAAGACTAACAACAGATCGTGCTTAGCCAAGCAAATGGTTGTATTGAGCAGCCACAGTGGGGGAGGAAGATTTATTTTCAACTATATTGACGGAGGAGAAACCATTCCGGATTACATTAAGAGGATTGTCTTTCTGGACAGCGTTTACGGATACGAGGAGAGTCTGCATTCTGACAAGTTCAGCAGCTGGCTCGAGAAACCCGCCAAAAATGTTTTGGTTGTATACAGCTATATCGATACAACCGTTATTCTTGACGGTAAACATATTGTAAGCCCCACTGGCGGTACAGGGTACAAAAGCAGAAAAATGGCCGGAGATCTTATGAACCGCGGCATAAAGCTGATGTCAGTATCAGATACCTCTTTCTGCAGATACACTCTTAAGAACAAGGTTCAGATACTAATCAAGGAGAATCCCCGGGGAAAGATATATCACACCATCCTAGTGGAGAAGAACGGTTTTATCTCCTCGGTGCTTTTTGGGACAAAGCATGAGCAGAAAGGGTATAAATTCTGGGGAAATCGCTGCTACAACCCATTCATTGATTAAATTAAAACAGATTTACTGTATATTTGACAGTAAAATAAAAGAAGATGAAACGATATCTCTCACTGGACCTACTCCGGGGACTCTCCATATTCGGAATGGTCTTCTCGGCTATTATTCCGTTCGGCGTTTTGCCTGCCTGGATGTATCATATTCAGAATCCGCCTCCTTCACATGTTTTCAACCCCCAGGTCTCAGGGATAAGCTGGGTTGATCTGGTTTTCCCGATTTTTATTTTTTGTATGGGAGCGGCGATACCAATGGCAGGAAGCAGACGTGTCCAGAATGGTACCAGGGCTTACGTGATTGAGGTCTTCGAGAGGTTTCTGATGTTGTGGCTCTTCTCGTATCTCTATGTTTTACTCAATTTCAACCAGGCAGAAGGGTGGCTGCCGCACCTTTTTACAATAGCCGGATACCTTTCACTCTTCCCTCTGTTTGTGGTAATAAAGACTAAATTCAAAGAGAAGATTCTGATCAGGATTGCAGGAGTTGCAATGGTCTCAGCATTGATAATAATGGGAAGCATTTTGTTTCAGGAAGAGATCAGCATATACAGGAGCGGTATAATCATCTTTCTTCTGGCTTTTCTATATCTCTTCGGAGCATTGATCTGGTATTTCACAAGAGATAATCTGAAGGCAAGAGCAGTGATTTTCTTTATAGTACTTCTCTTCTTTGCAGTCACCGTTCAATTTGATCTTCAGCCAAAGCTTTATGCAATCAAAGAGATCAGATGGTTTGTCAACCTGGAATATTTCTATTTCCTACTTATCCTGATTCCTGCAACATATATCGGTGACATTTTGCAGAAAAGGCTGGTTTCACCGGAGGGTTACGAACCTATGAAAGGTGCGGAGAAACCGTTGATTGTTGTTACTCTGTGCGGCATTACGGTTGTATGGGAGATGGTCGCACTTTATAACGGATGGCTGGCTGCAAACTTTATAGTTTCGGTTGTTCTGGGAGCCTTGTTACTTCTCTCTGTGAAAAAATATATTCCGGTGTACCGCCGGATTGTACTGCCTGCTGTTATTCTTCTTATTGCAGGTCTGGTTTCACTGTTGGTGGAAGGATCTATAACAAAGAGCCCCTGCACAGCTTCATATTGTTTCATAACAACTTCAGTCAGTATTCTCTTGCTGGTAATGATAGACTATAAAGTACAGTTTAAGGATTATCCGTTTATAGGCTTAATATTGAGAATATTTTCAGGGGCGGGAAGCAATCCGCTTATGAGCTACATAACATTCGGCAATCTGGTCATGCCGTTTATGCAACTTACAGGTTTGATAGTGGTTTATCAGGCAGCCTATCCGGAAGGTTACCCGTGGATAGGTGTGGCAAGGGCATGTCTGGCAGTATTACTTACAATGTCCCTGGTTGCACTGATGTCTGAAAAGAAGATATTTTGGAGGGCTTAAAATGAAAATATTCAGAAAGTTTATAAAAGTCTTGCTGATATTCGTCTTAGCCGTATTGTCACTTATGATTGTCATCCCGTTTCTGTTTCCCTCCTCTCTCAAGGAGAGGGTGAAGAGTGTGGCATGCAGCTATATTGACGGAACAATTGATTACGAGGATGCCGGGCTCTCTTTTTTCAGGCATTTCCCCCACCTGACCTTTTATATGGATGATATCCTGCTGAAGGGCCCCTCGCCATTTCAACATGACACACTAATTTCAGGAAAAAGCATATCTGCAGGAGTCAATCTTTCATCTTTGCTAAAGGGGAATGTGCAGATAGAAGGAATTTACCTTGACGGGGTGTTTCTAAACATAATTACGGACAGCAACGGCAAGAGCAATTACAACATAATCAAGGCTAGTGATCAGGATAGTGTTGAAACCGAGTCGACCACAAGTGGTAATGTTACTCTCGACCGCATCAGGATATCCGATAGCCGTTTAGTATACACAGATTCGGCATCCGGGATAGTAGCGGTTCTCAAGGGGCTAAACTACAAAGGCAAGGGAGGGCTCAGGGATAGCGACTTCTCCCTCTCCTCTCTGCTTAAAATTGAAGAACTATCGTTTATCCTGGACGGAACAGCCTATATAGATCAAAAACCTCTCAAGGCTGAGATGGTTACAAAGATCAATCTTGACAGCATGGCTATACATCTGGAGAGGAACAGAATTTCCCTAGCAGGAGTCAAAGCCGGTTTCAACGGAGATTTCACCGTTACCCAAAATGGATATGATATTGATTTCGTATTAAAAACTGAGAGGATAGACTTCAGGGATCTTTTCACTCTGATGCCTTCAGACTACACTCAGTGGTTTGCCGAGACAAAAATTACCGGTAAGGCAGCTGTGGGGATAGAGTTAAGAGGTTCTGAAAATGATAGTCTTAAAAGCTCACCCGATCTTTCTGTAGATTTTGATGTAGACAACGGAAAGATAACTTATGCCAAAACACCGATCCCTCTTGAAAAGATAAATTTTAAGGGAAAAGTTGCACTACCTTCCCTTAATCCTGAACTGATGGCTGTAAAGATCGATAAAATGAGCTTTAAGCTTGGAGGAGGAGAGACAGGAGCATCATTTGAAATGAGAGGAGCCGGCGATCCATACTACAAAGCTGACATTAAAGGATCATTAGATCTGGATTTATTGACCAGAGCCCTTGGTTTTACCTCTATGAAAGTCGGAGGGGTACTGAAGTATAAGGCAAAAATTGATGGTGTATACAACACTCAAAAGAGAGTGTTACCGGTGATGGATATGAGTGTCAGTCTTAAAGAGGGGATGGTCTCTACAACCCGTTATCCTGGTACCCTTCATGATTTTAATGCCGAAGTAACGATTACAGATAAGAGTGGAGGCTACTCTGACCTGATTATAGAAGCCGATCCGTTTGCATTCATATTTGACGGGAAACCTTTCCGTTTTATAGCAAAAATGGAGGATTTCGACAATCTGAAATATGATATCACATCACAGGGTGACCTTAATCTTGATAATCTATATAAACTGTTTGCAGTAGAGGGAATAACATTGAAAGGTGAGATAATACCGGATATCAAGCTTAAGGGTAATCAGAAAGATGCGAAAGCAGGACGTTACAATAAACTTGATAACAGTGGTACAATAGAGTTCCGGAATTTTGAGTTTATGAGTAATAATTATCCTTCTCCGTTCGTGATTCCGGAAGGGAGGATAATTGTTGACAAGGAGAAGGCCTGGCTGAAAAACACAGAGGTAAGATACCGGGATAACCTGATCAGTCTGGACGGCTACGCATCTAACTTTATGGGTTACTATTTTGAGGGTGGAGATCTGCAAGGAAGTTTATCCGTTCACTCGGATTCATTTAATCTGGATGATTTTCGCTTTCTGATGCAGGGAGCGGATGACACAACGGCTTCGGAAAGTCCGGGAGTGGTAATGTTGCCGGATAACCTCAATCTGTCACTGAATGCAGATATTAAAGAGGTACTGTTTTCCGGGACAAAAATCCAGAATATCCGGGGAGGTGTTAAACTAAACAACTCAGCAATCACACTTACAAATACAACCCTTGCTGTTGCCGGAGCCACATTTACTGCTGATGCCTCTTATAAACCATTGTCACAGCAAAAGGCTGCCTTCAGCATCAATGTGTCAGGAGATTCATTCGATATTCAGAGGGCTTATAAAGAGATTCCCATGTTCCGGGATATGATGAGTACGGCTGAAAGTATTTACGGAAAGATATCGCTCAGGTACTCGGTAAACGGAGAGCTTGACTCTGAAATGTCTCCTGTTTATCCTTCAATCAAGGGTGGCGGATATATAAAACTCGAAGATGTCAAGGTTAAGGGGCTTAAGGTTCTTGGAGAGATAAGCAAGGCAACCGGACGTGACAGTATCAATAATCCTGAGCTTAAGGGTGTAATAATCAAGAGTCATATTAAAAACAATATCATCACAATTGAAAGGACAAAGATGAAGATTTTGGGTTTTCGGCCAAGGTTTGAAGGGCAGACATCTTTTGACGGTAAACTCAATATAAGGTTCAGGCTGGGGTTGCCACCTCTCGGTATTATCGGCATCCCTGTGACTGTGACAGGCACTCTCGATAATCCGGAAATACATCTCAGAAGAGGACGTGACGGTGATATACTCTATGAAACTGAAACAGATAAAGATTTATGATTCTTATATTGATCTATTTATTAATGCCGGCTTTAGTAATATGGCTGTGTGAAAAATATAAAATTCTCAACAAATTAGGACCTATCCTTTTGCTTTATATTGTGGGTGCTATTATAGGCAATACTGGCCTTATGCCTGAATCTGCGGCAAAGATTCAGGATATAATGATGACAGTTATCATTCCGATCGCAATACCTCTAATGCTTTTTTCGTGTGATTTTAAAAGATGGGATATAAGAGGGGCTCTTCTTACACTTGTAACAGGTGTTTTTGCAGTTGTTGTAACAATTATCGCCGGTTATTTTATTTTTAAACCTTATATTGATCCAGCAACTGTTATCGGCCGGCAATTCAACAATATAGCCGGACTTATGGCCGGCGTTTATACCGGTGGCACACCAAATATGGCCGCAATAAAGATAATGCTGCAGGTACCTAATGAGACATATATAATGGTTCACTCTTATGATATGTTGATTAGTTTTATGTATATGATTTTCCTTCTTTCGGTCGGTGTGAATTTCTTTCGGAAAGTCATTGGCAACAATAAAACGGGTAAAACAAAAACGGAAGAGCCTCATATGCCTGTATCTAATGCCGAACTGGATGAGCATCCTTACCATAATTTTTTCTCCAGGAGGAATTTTATTCCTCTGCTTGGTGCAATAGGTGTTGCCGCGCTTATATTTGCCGTCTCGGGTGCGATGTCTCTTTTATTTCCGGCTAATAGTCAGATTGTTGTGATCATTCTCGGAATAACCACATTAGGTATAGCCGCATCATTTATAAATCCTGTAAGACGAATAAAAAAGAGTTTTGATGCCGGAATGTATCTTATTTATATTTTCAGTATTGTTGTCGCATCAATGGCTGATGTTACAAAACTGGATCTGGTGGGAGGGTTTTATATTTTTCTCTATATAGTTTTTGCAATATTCGGATCACTTTTCCTTCATTTGCTGCTGGCAAAAATCTTCAGACTTGATTCAGATACGGTTGTAATAGCATCTGTGGCCCTTATTAATTCAGCGCCATTTGTTCCTATGATGGCGGCTGCTATGAAAAACAAATCGGTTATTATTTCCGGCCTGACTATCGGGCTGGTTGGATATGCGGTAGGAAACTATCTGGGATTTATTATAGCAACTTTTTTAAAACCTGTCATGTAATATGAAAACCGATAAAAGATTTTTACTGGTGATAACAATACTGATATCATCAACTTTATTTGGTCAGGGACAAAAGTCCGCTACTGAGACAAAAAGCAGGAAGGGCTGGAACTTCGGGCCTCTTCCGGCAATTTCCTACAATAGTGATGTCGGCTTCCAGTATGGTGCTTTGTGCGATATTTACTACTACGGAGACGGGTCCGCATACCCGGAATATGTGCATAAGTTCAATGTAGAGGTATCTCAATATACAAAGGGGTCCGGTGTCTATCATCTCTTTTACGACTCTAAGCATCTTTTGGGAAATATCCGCACAACTATGGATATCAGCTATCTGACCGATAAGATGAAGGATTTTTACGGTTTTAACGGCTATATGTCGTATCACAACGATGATTATGGCGCCTCCTTCTATAAGATGGATCGCAAACTTATGAGATTCATTGTGGATTTCCAGGGAAAGCTAACTAAGAACATAGGATGGGCAGCGGGTGTGGCGGTTTATGGATATAAGACAGGCGAGGTCACTTTGGACAAATACGCAGGGGAGGAAAACCTGTACAATATATACAGAATTGCGGGCCTTATAGAGGAGGATGAGGCAGAAGGCGGTACGCAGGTAGAGATAAAAGCCGGTATCGTGCATGATACAAGAGATCATGAAGCCGATCCTGCCAGAGGTTTCTGGAGTGAGGCGGTCATGTTCGGCTCTGTTGATTATCTCAGGTTTGCATTGATTCACCGGGGGTATTTACCTGTTTACAATGACAAGGTGACATTTGCTTACCGGCTGGGGTGGCAAGGGAAGATGGCCGGAAAAATACCTTTCTATATGCTTCAGAATATTTCTACTCTTTATATGAGACAGATAACAAATGAGGGACTCGGCGGTCTTAATTCAATAAGGGGAGTTTTGAGAAACAGTGTGGTTGGAGATGGGGTTGTATGGGGCAACTTTGAGATAAGATATCGTTTCCTTGATTTCAGATTCCTTGGACAGGAATGGTATCTTGCCACAAATCCTTTCTTTGACGCAGGCAGGGTTGTCCAATATCATAAGAAGAGCCTGATGGATAACTTTTCTCCATGGTCTTCACATTTAGATTTGTTACCCGGAGATCAGATTAACAACTACTATATAAACTCCGGATCAGAAGAGAATTTTCATTTTTCTGCCGGTATCGGAGTTAAAGCTGTAATGAATCGTAATTTCATCATCTCTGCCGAATGGGGTAAACCTTTCGACAAAAGAGACGGGAAGAACGGGATTAATATCGGATTGAACTATATTTTCTAAGCGTTAATAGGTCCAGATTTCTTTATGGCCTCTGAAGGTCAGATATTTAACAACTCCATACTGGGTGTAGGAAATCATCTCGGCATGAATTGACTCAGTACCTTCATCCTTAACCTCAATGTCCATCTCTCCGTCTGAAGCTCTTAGCTCTCTGTATCTGGGAGAGTCATAATTGGGGTAATATGATTCTGAATCAGGACATGTCACAAATCTCACCTTTTCACCGATACTGTAGGATATGGTAAGAGTGTTGTCCGGATTAGAATCATAAACAGCATAGTGGTAGCTTTGAGATGCATTTGTAATAAACGATCCGCTGCCGCTCACATCATAGTCATACAAAATGCCTGAACCAGAGAGAAGAGGACCCCTTCCGGTCAGTGTTATGTTTGCTTCGCTCAGATGATAGTTGCTGGTAAACAGGCTACCGCTGCACTTTACACTCCAGGTATCTTTTCCTGTGCATTTTATTGTTACGCTTTGTGTATCTCCATATCCGACAGCCCACTCACTATTAAGGGAGTCTAAAGATTTTCCTCCGGTTCTGAAATAATATGAAAGATCTCTGAATATCCATTTGTCGCCCTCATACCTCAATTTGTAATCAGGAAACCATAGATCTTCCAAAGTACCTTTGCTACTTTCCGGGGCATCTATCCATCGGCTAAGCTTAACAGCCATGTCACAGAGATCAGCCATCGCAGATATGTTGTCCTCTACATTGTCAAAGATAATTCTTGCCGCCTCTGTCTTTCTCTTGACACTATCCCCCTCATCAATTATTACACAGGATGACAATGACAAAACGCAAAAAATAAGTGAGATTGAAAATATTGCTTTTTTCATGATCCTATTGTTTTTTTGAATATGTCGCAACATTGAACCTGTATCCGAATCCGAAAGTTATCAAACCTAAGGTGCCTACAGACTGAACCTCTGAGAAACCATATAACCGCTTTCCGACGGAGATTCCAAACCCTGTAAGCTGGATTGACGGGCCGGCTTCATTCTTTCCGGCATCATCACTGCTGAGCATCACACCCAGACCGAATCCCACAGAAGAGTACATCCTTACATACTCTCTGTTGAACCAGGCAAACCTGATGGTAGGTGTGAAAAAGAGAGAATGATAATCATCACGTCTTGTTATTCTCGGGTTTACCGTATTGTATATCGTCTGGTACGTTCCTGCATATGATATTGAAGCACCAAAATCCATCCACCTCAGAACTTTATAGTATCTTCCAAAACTGAAACATCCCGAAGATACCCGGTCTCCTGAGAATTCCAATGCGTTGTGATAACCTTCTTTTACGGATAGAAAGTCAATATCCCAGCCACATCCTAAAAAATGACCGTCAAAAAGATCGTATGTGAGAGGATATATTCCATATCCGAATCTTGTGTCAACCTCTCTCTTTCCGGATTGTCCGAATAGTGAGAGAACAGATAAAAGATTTACAGCCAAAATAAGTAAAAACCTTCTGTTCATATAGTTCAGAGTTCAAGTATTCCTTTTGGCAAATCTAATACTATTTTCTCATTTTTTATGTCTACATCAATAATAAAATCCTCATTAAGAGGAATAAGGACTTCTGATTCCCTGCCGTTTGCAAGCATTACACCTATGCATAGGTTATCCGGATAGGGATAAATGGCAGATATAGTGCCAACTAAGCTGTTGTCTTTCTCAAAGATTGTAAAGCCGATAATATCGGGGATTTCACTATCTGCACCTTCTTCGGGCTTGGTTTTCCGACTCTTTTTCCTGTTTATATAGACTATTTGACTGACAATCTCCTCGGCGAATTTCTGAGTATCTATTGTCTCAAACTTTACAAACACCTGGTCGTTTCCCCTCTCCTGAAACTGTAAAATAAAGAAAGGAACCGGCAGTCCATCGAAGTAGATGAAAGCCGGTTCCTTTAAATTGAAACCATCCTCAACCTGATTGTTGTATCGGAGTATCACTCCGCCATCTGTCCCGAATGATTTAAGGACCTTGGCAACAGGCAGCAAAATATTTGCTGACTTTTGCATTATCTAGGCCTCAGTTGAAGCTGGTGTCTCTTCTGCGGCAGGAGCTTCTGTTTCTGAAACTTCTGCAGCTGCAGCTGCTTCAGCAGCTTTCTTTGCTGCATCTTCCTCTGCTTTCTTCTTGGCTAACTCTTCAGCGCGGGCTGCATTAACTTTAGCTTCTGCCTCGAGAGCGCTCTTCTTCGCAGAGCGGCCATTGAGTTCTAGATCAGATTTCTTTTTAGAAACTTTTGACTCTTTTTCAGCAACCCATGCATTCCATTTCTGATCTGCAGCCTCTTGTGTAAGAGCTCCTTTCTTAACACCTTCCTGAAGGTGTTTCTTAAGAAGAACTCCTTTGTAAGAGAGTATCCTGCGGCATGTTTCAGTAGGTTGGGCACCCTTAGTCAGCCAGTCCAGCGCCTGATTGGCATCAAGCTCGATAGTCGCAGGATTGGTGTTAGGGTTGTATGTACCGATACGTTCAATAAAACGACCGTCGCGTGGTGAGCGGCTATCGGCAATTACAATGTGAAAATAGGAAAAGTTTTTTTTGCCGTGTCTGGCAAGGCGAATTTTTACAGCCATAATACTGTGATTTTAAAGTTTTTATTATTCAACTTCCTAATCTTCTCGAGAAAAGGCTCGCAAATGTACAACAAATTATCAAACTGGCAAAAATTTGCAACCACTTTAATTATCAATATTTAAATGAAAAAGGATGTCAATTCTTTCTTGACACCCTTTCTCATTTTACACTTAACCTAAAACTTAAACTATGAAAAAACTTCTCGATTAAAATAATTGCAAATCATGTGCCAAAACCTTATTTTCATAGATAATAACATTCTCAAATTTGACTGTAAGTTTGGAAGTCCCTTTAGGTACATTGAAAGAGATGGTTGAGAGTGCCGGCAGTTCAAATCTTTTATTGTTGAACACTATTTTAAATGGAACGGATGAACTGTTAGTCATAGTATAATAATCGGTTTTTTCATTACCGAACACTTTCTTAATACTAAGATACTCCTCAGTCAGCCATGCGGCAATTTCCTCTTTGGCGGCAATATACCCCTGGAAAAATGCCACGGTTCTTCCAGCCTCAAGAGCTTCCCGGATTCCTTCAACAGAACGTTCTTTAGTAAGGACCAGGGTCATAGGTCTCATCTTTCCCTCTTTTTCAAGAGTGCCCTGTTCGACAACCCCATGTACATCTGTCGCAGCAATTATTGCAAGTTTTTTGTCAACAGCCCAGGCCATTGCTCTCGGATAAAATTCACTGCTGTTGTACACTTCAATTCCCTTGATAAGCCCTTCTTTAAACAGATCTTCGACAAACGGATTAATCAGAGTCGAGTCTACAGCCCAGCCGGGATGGTTCCAGATAATGAATGCATTCTGTTTCTTTGCCGCAAGCACAGACTCTTTTGGATCATCCACTTCAATGGGATTCGCATCGTTTATGAAAAGTGCGTTGAAATGTCCCCAAGTTTTAGGTTTACGGGTGATTTCTGTCCCTTTGATAAGCATAAATCCCAATTTTTCCGCCTCTTCCTTGGCGATATTATATGAAGTGTTCAGGTCCGATTTCAGATTCTCTTTGTGAGGCCTGTATTCAACATGATCGGTCAATGCAAAGCAGTCGAGACCCTGTTTCCAGGCTTCAAGAACCCTGAAAGTGGGCCATACAAGACCATCCGAAAACACAGTGTGTACATGAAAATCACAGGATATGACCTCATATCCCTTGATCTTCGGAAGAGTTATATTTTCCCTGAAACTTGTCATGTATGCCGGGAAATGGACCTTATTGGGATTCCAGTATTCTGCTGAGGTACGGTTAATAACCTCCTGTGCATTCATGCTTCCTGATATGAGAAGGGAAACAAGGAGCAGTTTAGTTACTTTTTTGTAAGATCGGTTCATTGTGAAATTTTAAGGGGATGATTATTTAATAGCATCAAGTTCCTCAAAAGAGAGATTCATCAGCTTGTATTTGTCCCTCTGTTTGAGATTGTAATGCCACCATTCGGCATCGTAAAGTGTGAAGCCGTGACTCAGCATGATATCTTTAAGGAGAGCTCTGTTGGCAAGAGATACTGAGTCGAGATCGTTGTATTTATGAGAAGCTAGTTCTGTGAAACTGTCGAACTCTGTAGGCATTTTCAATTCAGAGCTGTCCGCAAGAGTTATAATTGAAAGATCCACAGCGCACCCTCTGTTATGGATTGATCCTTTCCATGGAGCTGCTACAAATGTAGTGTCCGGGTATACTTCATAAAAATAGAGTGTTGCTGCATAAGGTCTGTATGCATCATAAATTTTAAGGCCAAGTCCCTTTTCAGCCAGGATCTGCTGTATTTTCAACAGGGAGTCAGCTGCAGGTTTCCTCAGGAAAGCCCGGGGCTGGGTATAAATTTTTGTTCCGGTGAAATTGTTGGTATCTGCATATCTGATATCAAGTACAACACCCGGTATGTACTTCTGAAGGTCAACAAGCACATTTGTGCTGTCAGCTGTTATACTTTCAAGATAAGCCTCTTTTGTGTCAACAATGTCCAGTTTGTATGGATTTTCCTTGACATTTTGCTTGCAGGAGATGCAGGCGGAGAGAAGGAGCAGGGCAACTCCAAAGATTTTAAATAGTTTCCTCATGCTGTCGGGTATATTAAATTGTGAATACCTTGTAAATTTACAAAAAAACAGAGAGTGGCAATTTAAATTTCCTCACTGTTGTTAAGAATAGACAACTGCTGCCGGACCGACTCCTCATGCATAGCCTCCAGTATTCTTTTAATAAAATCGGGATCTAATTGCAGTGATTCCGCATTTGAAATCTTCTGTGTTACAAGATGTTCATAGCGTGTTGGCTGTAGAATCGGGATATTGTTGCTCCTTTTACACCGTCCTATCTCTCTGGCAACATGCATCCTCCTTGAAATCAATGTCAGAAGCCGGTCATCAATTTCATCAATCTCCCTTCGCAGCTCTTGTAATAACCCGGGGGTTCCTTCATAATCCCGGATGATAATTGATGAGAGTATTGTCTTTAATTCTGACGGAGTGACTTGCTGCTCCTTGTCGCTCAATGCAGATCCGGGATCTGTGTGCGACTCTATCATCAGTCCGTCGAAACCGAGATCCATGGATTGCTGGGCAATCTGAAGTATAAGATCGCGCCTTCCCGCTATATGGCTCGGGTCGCATAACATGAGAACTTCTGGAAGCCTTCTTTTGAGTTCAATAGGAATGTGCCAGTGAGGAATATTCCTGAAAAGTCCTCTCTCATACGTGCTGAATCCCCTGTGAACTGCGTATATGCGACTAATGCCACTATTCCGGAACCTCTCGATAGCTCCAATCCACAAATCCACGTCCGGATTCACGGGATTCTTGACAAGTACCGGAATGTCACAACCCTTTAATGTGTCGGCTATCTCCTGAACTGCAAATGGATTCGCGCTTGTCCTTGCTCCAATCCAAAGAATATCAATACCGGCTCTAAGGGAGGCTTTAACGTGAGAAGAGTTGGCAACCTCCACACAAGTCAGCATTCCCGTCTCTTTTTTGACTCGTGATAACCATTGCAGACCAACGGCACCTACCCCCTCAAACGAACCTGGTTTGGTGCGGGGTTTCCAGAGGCCGGCCCTGAAAACTTTAATCCCGATCTCTTTCAGACCCAGCGCTGTTGACAATACCTGCTCCTCGCTCTCCGCACTGCAAGGGCCGGCTATCACAAAAGGTCTTTCGGGGTTCATAATCTTAATTTTTATTTAATCTTGTAAATCAGCTCGTCAAGAGTTCTTTTGGGTACATGGTGATTCCGGTTTTCCTCCCTCCAATACTTTATGTCACCATCCTTTATATCGTCTACTATCACTATCTCCTTAGGCTTCCCGAGTGCAATCACCATAATTGGCTCCAGATTCTCGGGGAGTTTCAGTAGTTCAGTTATAGCCTCTTTTTTGAATGAGGCAATCATACACCCTCCGAATCCCATATCCACGGCCTGTAAAAGTATGCTTTGAGCAAAAATGCCGTTATCGCAGGAGTAGGTCGAGGATATATTCTTGTCGTGAAGTAAAATGATGTAGGCAGATGGCCTCTCACCCTCCTCCGGCCCGTTCCAATCTTTAAGATAGCCTGCCCAGGCGAGGTTCGGGAATATTGAACCGTTCATGTTTCTGTCGTTCGAGATAAAAAATTTTATCGGTTGGGCATTTCTGGATGAAGGGGAGAGTCTTGCGGCATCAACCATTTTTATAAGTTCTGCCTCGCTGATTTCTACTTCTTGATAAAACCTTCTGTAACTTCTGTTTTTGGCAAAGGGTATCATATTGTATGTTTTAATTTAACTGCTTGTTCTTTGTCGTTCTAAAAAATTGAGAGCAGTTCAGATAGTTTATTGGCTTTGATCAGTCTGGGATGCTCCTTCTCCTCGATGACCTCGTGAGCCCATATAATGTCTGACGGAATGTATACAGCCCATCCGCCAAGCTCCAGTACCGGAAGAATATCCGATTTGAATGAGTTGCCTATCATCACCATTTCATGAGGTTCGACATCGTGCTCCTTTATCAGTTTGCTGTATGTGCCCTTGTCCTTCTCACTCATTATCTCTATCGAGTTGAAGTATCTGCCTAATCCGGAACGCTCGATTTTCGACTCCTGCTCCAGTAAATCTCCTTTTGTGAAGAGTGATAGCGGGTATCTTGCAGAGAGGGAACTCAGAACGTGCTCGGTGTCAGGATAGAGTTCCAGACTCTGGCCTATTGTGTCTTTCCCGATTTCTATAAGCTGAAGGATCTCGTTGTTTGTAAGGGTACCTTTACTAATCTCAATCCCGCACTCTACAAGTGATATTATAAAAGGTTTGGAGCCGTAACCAAGTAAAGGGAGATTTCTTTTCTCCACAGCCAGCAGCTTTGAATTGGCCTCCTCTGGAGAGCAAAATCTCTCCATCATTTTCCCGAATCTCTGTTCGGCCCTTCGGTAGTTCTTCTCGTTAGCCCACAGGGTGTCATCCGCATCGAAGGCGATCAGTTTTATTTTGTCTTTTAACATACATATCAATTATTAATGCAAAGATACAAATATTTGAAGGGATGAGTAAAAAGAGTGAAAAGTGGAGAGTGAAAAGTGGAGAGTGAAAAGTGAAAAGTGAAAAGTGGAGAGTGAATTGAGAATAGCGTGTTGAGTGAATAGGTGATTAAAAGTAGAGGAATCCGAAGAGTAAGGCAAATATAAAATAAACAAAAAAGGTGTCAAAACTACTTTTGACACCTTCGGAATTATAGATTTACCTTGTATTTATTTCGCTACGCGCTCAAGCCATTTGACCATTGAGAGCATCGCGAGCATTGAGAGTCCGCAGGCAATTGCGAATACCATCCAGCATGTCCATAGTGGAACAGATGTATATAAGAGACCGCCGATGAACAGAAGAAGATTACCTACGGCTGTTGCGGCAAGCCATGCTCCCTGCATCAACCCCTGAAGGTGAGGAGGAGCAACCTTTGATACAAATGAGAGTCCCAGTGGAGATATGAATAGTTCTGCACATGTGAGGATGAAGTACATTCCAACCATAACCCAAGGTGTTAGCTTCATTGCGTCAAGATTAGCTGCAGACATAGTAGCCAGGGCAGATTTGTCAGGAAGAGCCATTGAAACTGTAAGCATGAAAATGTATGCAAACGCTGCTATACCCATTCCGATACCTATCTTCCTAGGAGTAGAAGGTTCTTTTCCTCTCTTCTTGAGAGATCCAAAAAACCACATAACCAGAGGAGTAAGTACAACTACAAAGAATGGATTTACAGATTGAAATATCTCGGCACCTTTTATTGATGTAAAGCCAAGGTCAAAATTTATGACATCAAGATTGATGTAGTCTCTTGCAAAATATGTCAACGAATAACCATTTTGGTGGAATGAGAACCAGAAGAATATAACAACTCCGAAAACTGCAAAAAGAGCATAAATTCTTTGTTTTATCTCTGTTGCAGCCATTGTAATCTCAGCTTTCTCAACCTTGCTGCCCTTCTCTTTAGCCGCTTTATTTGCTGCTGGATCAGGGAATTTATTCTTATTAGTCACATAAATGACCAAAGAGATAATTATGGCAAATATTGTTGCAAAGAATGCGAAGTGGAATCCTTTGTTGAACACGTCCAGATACTGGTTGCTGAAAGCAGTGAGATCAGATACAGGCGAACCGTTGAGCATAACCTCAGATGAGTATGTCTGAAGATTTGCCATTTGTTCTGTGTTCATTGCTCCCGGATTTGCCAGGAATTTGTGGCATAGTTCAGGAAGCTGAGCATTGTAGTCAAATCCGTTGTGTTTCAACCACCAGTTCCTTACGGCAATTGCAATGAACGGAGCAAAGAAGCCTCCGATATTAATAAACATGTAGAAAAGCTGGAATCCGGCATCTCTCATATCTTTCGGCTTGCCATTACTGTCAAGTCCGAATTTTGCGATAATATAATCCTTATACTCTTGTTTGTCATACATCTGGCCGACCAAAGCCTGCAGGTTGCCTTTGAAAAGACCATTACCAAATGCTATTACCAGCAAGCCTGCACAAGTCAGACTAAGGTAAAGAGGAAGGCTTGGAACCGGAGTCGGTGTCGGAATTGCAATAATAAAGTAGCCGACAGCCATCAAAATAAGTCCCCAAAGAATTGTTCTTTTATAATTGCGGGTCTTGTCGGCAATAAGGCCTCCCACCAAGGCAAGAACATAGATTGATGCGTAAAACGCAGAATAGATATAACCTGTCGTTGTTTCAGACAGACCAAACTTGGCCGAGATGAACAATGTCAGGATTGCCATCATGATGTAAAAGCCAAAGCGTTCTCCCATATTTGCGAGAGCCGCGGAAAGCAGTCCTTTCGGATGTGATTTAAACATAGAGTGTACTATTTAGATAAGTTAAAAATTCCTCACAAGTTTACAAAAATACTAAAAAATGGATAACTTTGTTAAAAATGTAAACCAAGCCAGATGCCTAAAGTACTTTTTTATCCGATTCTGCTATTTATTTATCTGTTTTCTCTTATTCCCAAAAAAGTGCACTACCTGTTTTCGGATATATCGGCCTGGTTGCTCAGAGATCTTTTCAAATACAGGGTGGATGTTGTAGTGACAAATATCGCAAGGTCATTCCCGGAAAAGAAATATAAAGAGATAAAAGCTATAGTAAGGAAGTTTTATATTAATTTTACAGATAACTTCTTTGAAATGCTTTGGTCTGTCTCAAGATCGGAAGATAAAATCAGAGCCGGTGTCACTGCGGAAAATTTAGACGTGCTCGCATCTGCCTTTAAATTGGGCGGTTCGGCCATGATAGTACTGGGACATCAGGCAAATTGGGAAAGGATGCTTGCTGTTGACATTTCTCCAACTGGTTACCGGAACGAGGATATGAGGATGGTATACAAGAAGATGAACAGTAAACTTTCGGATCTTCTGATTCATTGGATAAGAGGAAGACGTTCGGCTGGCACACTGGTAGAGATGAACGATATTGCAAGATATATGTTTAAACATAAGGATGAGCAACTTTGCTATATTTTCATTGCGGATCAGGCCCCGCTGCCAGGATCGAGGTATGTTACCACATTTCTCAACCAGAAGACAAGGTTCTTCAGCGGCCCGGAGCAACTATCAAGGAAACTGGATATGCCTGTCCTTTATCTCAATATTGAGAGAGTTGAAAGAGGAAAATACAGAGCCGGACTCACCTCCATCACAGAGCATCCCTCTTCGTTGAATGACGGTGAGATAACGCAGCATTTTGCATCATTGCTTGAGGAGGGAATCGTTAAATCTCCTTCAGACTGGCTTTGGACGCACAGGCGTTGGAAAAGAGATAATTAGAATATAATTTAAAGTTACCTGAAAAATGAACAATTTATTAAAATGCATTTTACTTACAGCATCTGTCATAACAGCCGGAGAAGCTGTATCTCAGACAGTAAGAACAGATGAGAAAATTCCGCTTGGAGCGATTGTATACTCTCTCCCGAGTACTACTATACATTTTGATGTAATTGCGGATCATGAGTCTTTTGTAGCCGGACCTTATGCAAAGTTTGCACAGAAATACCTCGGAGTACAGGCCAGAGAGGAGAGTGCGGAGATATATAAGTTGAAATCCGTAGATATGACTCCATATATCGAAGCAGACTATTCTGCAAACTATGCGGTTAATCTTGGAAATTCCAAGAATGCATCAGCCAATTTCCTGGAATTCATGAGTCAGGGACTGATTGTGTGGTCGGACTCTTATGCCGGGAAGAACGAGAAGATGCGTTTCCAGAACACAAAGAAGGAGTTGGAATTCAATCAGATTCAGACAACACAGAATCTAACCAGCGAAAAGACGACACTTTATAAAACTGTTCAGACAGCCGGAGGTCTTGAGAGAGTGGCGGTACAACAAAACCAGGTTGTTGAGAAAAGTCTTGAAAGAAGAGCCGAAGAGACAGCATCCCTGATATTCAAGTTAAGGGCAAAGAGAGTTGAAATAATTACCGGTGAAACAGATGCAACTTTCAGCGGAGAGGCACTCAAAGCTGCTATAAGTGAGATAAACCGCCTGGAGAACGAATATATGACCCTCTTCCTCGGAAAAAGCACATCAGATACACAAAGAATGAGCTTTGACATAGTGCCTTCTCCTGATAATCAGAAACAGATATACATAGCATTCAGAATCTCTGAGACACAGGGGTTGCTCCCTGCGACAAACATTGAAGGAAGACCTGTGGTACTGGAACTTTCAAATGAAGATAAAGTTGCACCCGCACCAAAAATGGAGCTTGCCAACTCAAAGGGCAGGGTTATATACAGAAGACCTGCTGCTATGGTGGCCAAGGTGTTGGACGGGCAAACAACCCTTATGCAGACACGAATTCCTGTATACCAACTTGGTACGCTCCTCTCTTTTCCGATTGAGGTCGCTACTGCTAAAAAATAAGAAATAAACATTTATAAATATTTACTGAAATGAGTATTGCTAATTTAAATCCGACAAGGGTCTGGAAACATTTTGAATCCTTAACCCAGATTCCTCGTCCTTCAAAGAAAGAGGCTAAAGCGGTCGCTTTTCTTGAAAACTACGGAAAGAGTCTTGGTCTAGAAACAATCAAGGATGAATTGGGAAACATTATTATCCGCAAACCTGCCACTAAAGGGATGGAGAACCGTAAGGGTATCATCCTTCAGGCACATATCGACATGGTTCCCCAAAAAAACAGCGACAAGGTTCATGATTTTGAGAAAGACCCTATACAACCTAGAGTTGTTGAGGAGTGGGTATATGCCACAGGTACGACACTAGGCGCAGACAACGGTATGGGCGTTGCAGTTGCAATGGCTGTTCTGGAGGCTAAGGATCTTACACATGGTCCTATAGAGGTTCTTGTCACTGTGGATGAAGAGACAGGCATGACCGGCGCCAGAGGTCTTAAACGCGGACTTTTAAAAGGTGACATACTCATCAACCTTGATTCTGAAGATGAGGGTGAACTTTATGTAGGTTGCGCCGGCGGACTTGATGCCACTGCCACGTTCCGATATACAGCTGTTCCGGTTCCTGTTGACTATGTTGGTCTCGACCTGGCTATAACAGGCATGAAGGGCGGACACTCCGGAATGGATATAGTACTGGGCCGCGGAAATGCAAACAAGGCTTTAGTGAGGATTTTACTCCCTCTTATCGAAAAAGCAGATGCAATGATATCTTCGTTTGAAGGAGGTTCTTTAAGAAATGCAATTCCAAGAGAGTCTTTTGCAACTATAGCGGTTCCCGCATCGAAGGTTGCTACAGCAAAGAAGATTGCCAGCAAACATTTCAAAGAGATGAAATCGGAGCTTTCTGCCCACGAGCCAACCCTCAATGTGGAGATTAAAGCTGCCAAGAAACCGGCCAAAGCAATAGACCCTGTTGTTGCAGCCAAGGCTGTGAAGGCGATTTATGCTTGCCCTAACGGAGTGGAGCGTATGAGTGACGCTATGCCGGGTTTGGTTGAAACTTCTAATAATCTTGCTATTGTTAAAAGCGGGAACGGAAAGATTGATGTAAAGTGTCTTATGAGAAGCTCTGTAGATTCTGCAAAGGATGTTTACGCAAGTTCTCTTAAGTCTGTATTTGACCTTGCCGGGGCGGAAGTAAAGCTTACAGGCGGATATCCCGGCTGGAAACCAAACATGGATTCCGATATTCTTGCAACAATGAAAAATATTTACAAGAAGCTTTACGGTAACGAACCTGAGGTTAAGGCTATACACGCCGGACTGGAATGTGGCATCCTGGGAGGTACATATCCTAACTGGGATATGATTTCATGCGGCCCGACTATCAGATCTCCTCACTCACCGGATGAAAGAGTTAACATCAATACTGTCGAGAAGTGGTGGAACTACATTGTTGCAGTTCTGAAAGATGCTCCGTTGAAAAAATAATTTGCTGAAGTGTAATTATTTTATATCTTTGCAGCCCTTTTATAATATAATATTAATTTACAAAGAGTATGTTAAAACAGTACGAAACCGTTTTCATTGCAACTCCCGTTTTATCTGAAGTTCAGATAAAGGAAGCGGTAAAGAAGTTTCGTGACTTTATCACCGACAATCAAGGTGAGATCGTTTACGAAGAAGACTGGGGCCTCAGAAAGCTGGCTTACCCTATCCAAAAGAAAACCACAGGTTTTTATCATCTGATTGAGTTTAAAGCAGATCCGTCATTGATCGCTAAGCTTGAGATTCAGTATCGTCGCGATGAGCGCATTATCCGTTTCCTTACATTTGCTATGGACAAGCATTCAATAGCTTATGCAGAGAAAAAACGTGCAAACAAAGCTGAAACTAAAAACTAAGGAGGAGAGGAGTCATGTCAAGTCAAAACAATGAAATACGCTATCTGAACCCACCAACTGTGGAAGTTAAGAAAAAGAAGTACTGCCGCTTCAAAAAAGCCGGCATCAAGTACGTGGACTACAAAGACGCAGAGTTTCTAAAGAGATTCCTTAACGAGCAAGGTAAGATTTTACCTAGACGCCTTACCGGAACTTCTTTGAAATTCCAGAAAAAGGTGTCTCAGGCAGTTAAACGCGCAAGGCATCTTGCTTTATTGCCTTATGTAACAGATTTATTGAAATAAGCTTAGGAGAATTGTTATGGAAATTATACTGAAACAAGATGTTCCCAATCTGGGTCATAAAGACGATATAGTAACCGTGCGTAACGGTTATGCTGCCAACTACCTTATTCCGCAAGGATTTGCCGTTATGGCGACTGCTTCTGCAAAAAAGGTACATGCCGAGAATCTCAGACAGAGAGCTCATAAAGAGGCAAAAATCAGAGAAGAGGCTGCAGCTTTGGCTGCAAAACTTGAAGGTTTGCAGGTTAAACTTGCTACAAAGGTAAGTTCTACCGGAAAGATATTCGGATCGATAAACAACATTCAGGTTGCTGAGGCTCTTGCAAGCCAGGGTTATGAGATAGACCGCAGGAATATTACCATTGTGGGCGAAGAGAATGTGAAGGAGGTCGGGATATACGACGCTGTGGTCAAGTGCCATCGTGATATCAAGGCAAATATCAAAATTGAAGTTGTAGGAGAGGAGTAAAATCCTCTCTTCTTTTATATTTCATTTGTGTTTAAATATTTGTTTGATCTCTTTTTTCGTTATATCTTTGTTATAACTATGTTAGGATTATTAAACTTTTAAACAAAATTTATATGAAGAAAATTCTTACTTTGGTAATGATGCTCGCGGTTGTGTCAGTATATGCGCAACAGCAAGAGACAAAAACCGATGTAAAGTATAACCAATACCTTACTAATGGTTTTTGGGACAATTGGTTTGTTGGTGTAGGTGGAGGTGCTCAGGTTTATTTTGGTGAGCACGACGGTGCAATAGACCTGGTAGACCGTATTGCTCCTGCATTTGACATAACTTTAGGTAAGTGGATTACCCCGCTGTTCGGACTACGCGGACAATTTTCCGGTATCGGAGTGAAAGGCGGTATGAAACAGAACAGAGGACATTTTATTGAAGGACCATATGACGGATGTGCCGACTGCTATACTGAGAAGTTCAACATGTTCAACCTCCATGGAGATTTCCTTTGGAATCTTTCCAACACTCTTGGCGGTTACAGAACAGACCGCACCTGGTCATTCGTCCCTTATCTTGGTCTGGGATGGGCAAAATCTTGGAAAAAGGATGTAAATCCTGAGTACAATGAGGTTGGTGCAACACTAGGTCTCATCAATAAGGTACGTCTTTCAGATGCAGTTGATTTCAATATTGAGCTCAAGGCTCTTCTTGTAAACGACAGATTTGACGGATATGAAGTAGGCCAGGGTATCGAGGAGCTTGCTACTGCAACTGTAGGATTTTCTTATAATTTCATGAAGCGTGACTTTACAAAATATGTAAAACCTGTTCCATGTGATTATACTCCTTATACAAGCAAGATTTCTGATCTTGAAAAGAAAATCGCTGATGCAGATGCAAAAACAGCTAAATTGGCAAACGATCTTAATGCAGAGAAGGCAAAAGGTCCTAAGATCATAACCAATACTGAATATCTTGCAGGTAAGATGGCTATATGGTTCCCGCTTAACGGAACAAAACTTACTGACAAGGATCTCATCAACCTGGGAGACTATGCAGAGGTTATCAAAAAATCTGGTCTGACTTACAAAATTTCAGGATATGCCGACAAACAGACCGGAAGCAAGAAGGTTAACCAGAAGCTCAGTGAACAACGTGCAAACAGAGTATATGATGCTCTTGTTAACAAGTTCGGCGTTGACCCTGCCAAATTGGAGAAAGTTGCTAACGGAGATGAGCAACAACCTTACGGCAAACCATTACTTAACCGTGTAGTTGTTATAGAATAATTACAATTTATTGATAATAAGGCCCATCAAAAAGGTGGGCTTTTTTTTTACAAGAATTTCTTTGCAGTATTATAAAAAATAGTTAACTTTCTCGAAATAAACTGGATGATTATGAAAAAAAGTATTTTAACCTTAGCGTTTTTGATGTTCGCGGGAGCAATATTTGCCCAGGAACAGGCAAAAAGAGGGCCTTTTTTGACTAACGGGTTCTGGGACAACTGGTTCATATCTGCAGGAGTCGGTGGAAATTTATATGTTGGAGAGAATGACGATCAGATCTCATTAGGTGACAGAATCTCGACAGCAGTAGATATATCGCTTGGTAAATGGTTCACACCATATTCGGGTCTCAGGTTCCAGTATGCGGGTATAGATGCAAAGGGCTATGGTCCGAATGCACTTTATGCCGACAACAACGGTAATGAGTCTTTTAATGTGATGAACCTGCACGCAGATTATATGCTAAATCTTTCAAATGTTATTGGAGGATATAAGGAGAGCAGATTCTGGCAATTTGTGCCATACGTTGGTGCCGGATGGGCAAAATCTTGGAAGAAGGATGTCGATCCTCAATACAACGAAGTTGGTTTTGCAAGCGGATTGATTAATAAATTCAGACTTTCTGAAGCTATTGATGCAAATCTTGAACTAAGAGCACTTTATGTAAACCAGCGTTTCGAAGGAACAGTCGGAGGAAGACGTGGTGAAGGGATGGCTTCAGCAACTGTCGGTCTCACTTATAAATTCAACAGACGCGATTTTACAAAATATGTTGAGCCGGTTCCTTGTGATTATACTCCGTACACCAACAAAATTTCAGATCTTGAACAGAAGATTGCAAATGCAGATGCCAAGGCAAAACAACTGGCCTCAGACCTGAATGCTGAAAAGAACAAGGCTCCAAAGGTGGTTACAAATACTGAGTATCTTTCCGGTAAAATGTCAGTATGGTTCCAGTTAGGAAGTTCAAAGATATCTACTGTAGATATGGTTAACATAGGTTACTATGCAGATATGATGAAAAAATCAGGACAGAATTACAAGATAATGGGTTCTGCTGATAAAGAGACCGGAAATAAAAAGATAAATCAAAAGCTGAGTGAGCAACGTGCAAAGAATGTATATGATGCTTTGGTTAACAAATTTGGTGTAAACCCTTCTCAGTTGGAGATAATTGCCAAGGGAGACACAGACGAACCGTATAACAAACCGGTACTTAACAGAGTCGTTGTTATTGAATAGGTATAAGCTTCAATATTAGAGGGTACGGGATTCCGTGCCCTCTTTTATTTTATCTCAATCTTTTGCCTGTTCAATTTTATTTCTTACTTTTCGACTAAATACCTAAATATTATGAGAAGAGAATTATTGACACTTGTTATTTTAATGGTTGCCTGTACATTATTTGCTCAAAAAGAGGTGACCAGAGGTCCGTTTTTAACAAACGGATTCGGGGACAACTGGTTTGTCTCAATCGGCTTCGGTGGTAATGTATATGCAGGAGAGAATGACAGTGAACTGGGGTTTGGAGACCGTATCGCAACAGCCCTTGATATCTCTGCCGGTAAATGGCTTACCCCTTCAATGGGACTACGGCTTCAGTATGCAGGAATAAACGCTAAAGGGAAGGCGCCCGCAAATTCTATGTTTGCTGATAATAATGGAAATGAGGAATTCAATATCATGAATCTTCATGCAGATTATATGTTTAACATTCATAACGCATTTCTCGGTTACAGAGCAGACAGGACATGGGAGCTTATTCCATTCCTCGGTTTTGGCTGGGCTCAAGCTACAAAATCAGGTATTGACAATAAGAGTAATGAGCTTGCTGCGTCAGCCGGTCTTCTGAATAAATTCAGGATATCCGATGCTGTGGATTTTAACCTGGAACTTAGAGGAATGATTGCAAATCAAAGACTTGACGGAGTCGAGGGAGGAACTAGAGCCGAAGGTATGGCATCTGCTACAGTAGGCTTTTCTTATAAATTCGGGAAGAGAACTTTTGAACCAGAAAAGGAGAGGGTTGTACCTGACTATTCTCCTTATACAGCCAGAATATCTGATCTTGAAAAACAGATAAATGATGAGAAAATCCAAAAAAAGGCGATTCTTGATGAGCTTAACCAGGAGAGGAGTAAGGCTCCTGAAACACTTACAAAGGTTGAGTATCTCTCGTACCCTCTGTCTGTCTATTTTGCCCTGGGAAGCTCAAAAGTGCCGCATGAGGATCTCTTTAATCTTAACAACTATGCTGAAATTATAAAGAAGTCCGGAAAAGTATTCAAGATATTGGGCTCCCCCGATAAGCTTACCGGCAATCCTAACTCAAACAAAAAGTTAAGTGAAGATCGTGCAAATGCGGTTTATGAAGCGTTGGTATATAAATTCGGTGTTAATCCTAAGCAGCTTGAAATCGTTGAAAAACAGGATGCCGGTAAAAATCCTGATAACACAATAATAGGCAGGGCTGTAATATTTGAATAGCATCTCTTATAATATAAAGGTGACAAAACTAATGCATTTAGTTGTGTAACTACAAAAAATAGTTGCACAACTAAATTTAATAGTTATATTTGTATTGTAATCCATCAGACAATGGCAACAATACATAAATTAACGGTAAAGGAGGAGGAGATTATGTCTCGCTTCTGGGAAAACGGGGCTCTTTTCGTAAGAGAGCTCCTTGATTTTTATACAGAGAACAAACCTCATTTCAACACTCTGTCTACAATTGTAAGAGGATTGGAAGAAAAGGGATTTCTAAGTCATCATTCATTTGGCAACACCTATCAGTATTATCCGGTTATTTCCAGAGATGATTATAAAAAAGGGGCTTTGGATAGTGTTGTCCGGAAATATTTCAAGAGTTCCTACCTTGGTGTTGTCTCATCGCTTATAGAAGAGGAGGAGGTTTCACTGGATGAACTGAAGAAACTTATCCGGCAAGTTGAGGAGTCATCAAAAAACTAAATGCCATGGGAGAATTATTTGTCTTTATTTTGAAGTCCTCCATTTGTCTAGCGGCATTTTACCTTTTCTTCAAGCTTATGCTCAGCAAGGAGACCCTTTATAGATTCAACAGGATTGTCTTACTCTCTTTGTTTTGCATATCCCTTATAATTCCATTTATACATGTCTCATTTGCCAAAGATGTACCTTATTCGGGACTGGCATTGAATATTGACCAGCTTATTGCAATGGCTGCGAGTGCAGATAGTGTAGAGGCAGTTGATAAGGGTAAGGATATGTGGGTGATTGGATTATTTGTACTCTATATTACCGGGTTAATATTTTTCCTTAGCAGAATGACTGTTTCTCTGTTAAAGATTATAATGATGATACGTTTCTCTGATGCGGAGAGATTCTCTATTGAAGGGGTAAGAGTGATTATTCACAAAAAGGAGATGGCTCCGTTTTCATGGATGAGATATATCGTAATCTCAGAGGCTGATTATAAGGAGAGCGGTAAGGAGATAATTGCACATGAACTTGCGCATATTGAAGGCAGGCACTCGATTGATCTGATTCTTGCAGAGACTGTGACAATAATGCATTGGTTCAATCCAGCTGCATATCTTCTCAAACAGGAGCTAAGGAACATACACGAGTATCAGGCCGATGAGGCTGTAATCAACAAAGGCATCGATGCAAAACAATATCAACTTTTATTAATTAAAAAAGCTGTTGGCGACAGGCTCTACACTATGGCCAACAGCTTTAATCACAGTAAACTAAAAAACAGGATTACCATGATCTCAAAGAAAAAATCAAATCGTATGGCAGCTATCAAGGCTCTATTTGTACTGCCGTTATCTGCATTGGCCGTAGTTGCCTTTGCTTCAGAGAAAATGACCGCCGGAATGGAGGTAATTTCCAATGCCAAAATTACTCAAATTTTTGCACCCGACACTATTAAAAAAGAGGCAAAAGTAAAAGTGAAGAGTGATAAGAGTAAAGTGAAGGGCGAGAAGACCTATAGCATAACAGTAAATGATGAAAATCAGGGGCAACCCTCAACAAAAAAGGTCGTTACCTATATGGTGAGGGATACCGTAAACGTAAGCATAGTCGGGTACGATAATACACAAAAAGAGTTTAGGCATGGTGTTATAAATGTAACCAACCCTTGTAGCAAGGACACAGTACGTACATTTGTGACTTATATGAATGAAAATAATAAAGATGCCCAACCACTCATAATCGTTGACGGGAAAGAGGTGAGTGCAAAACTGATGAAGGCAATTGACACGAAAGCCATAGAATCTATCAGTGTGCTTAAAGATAAATCTGCAATTGCACTTTACGGAGAGAAAGGAAAGAACGGGGTTATCGTAATTGCTCTTAAGGATCCGGATTCCGGAAGTTTGGATGAAAGTAATGATAAACATAAAACCATTATAAAAATAAGAGGAATTGCAGATTTGCCGGAGGAGGATCAGCCAACTTATGTTGTAAACGGTAAAATTACCGGTCCGAAAGATGCTAACGCAATTAACCCGGACCAGATTAAGTCAATCTCAATTCTCAAGGGAGATAAGGCAAAGGAAAAGTACGGGGATAAGGTTAAGAATGCTGTTGTAGAAATCACACTAAAGTAATTCTTACTGAGTTAATAAAGCTATAAGGAGCCGTCAATTTTTTGACGGCTCCTTATATATACTCTGATTCTCATTTCTACTCTTTTATAATAACTTTATAATAATGCCTTTCATAAAATAGGAGATATTAAAAGAAAATAATTATTACCTTTGAAGTCTGTTTTGTAACAATTTATAGTTTAAATATAACACAATGAAACAAGATCTTCAGATTTCAGAATTGATCAAAAAAGAGGAGAACCGCCAGCTTCATGGTATTGAACTTATTGCCTCCGAGAACTTTGTCAGCCCGCAAGTGCTTTCAGCGCTTGGATCTGTGCTTACAAACAAATATGCAGAGGGGTATCCTGGAGCAAGATACTATGGAGGGTGTGAAGTTGTGGATCAGGTTGAGCAACTTGCAATTGACAGAATTTGCCAACTATTTGGTGCTGAATATGCAAACGTTCAGCCTCACTCCGGAGCCCAGGCCAACATGGCTGTATTCATGGCTTGCCTGAAACCCGGAGATACTTTCATGGGACTTGATCTGGCTCATGGAGGACACCTGACACATGGTTCACCGGTGAATGTTTCGGGTATATGGTACAATGCAATCTCATACCAGCTTAACGAAGAGACCGGATTTGTTGATTATGACGAGATGGAGAGAAAGGCTCTTGAACACAAGCCTAAGTTGATAGTAGGAGGTGCTTCTGCATACTCAAGAGAATGGGATTGGGCCAGAATGAGAGCCATAGCAGATAAGATTGGTGCAATTCTAATGGTTGACATGGCACATCCTGCCGGTCTGATTGCTGCCGGACTCCTTGACAACCCTGTGAAATATGCACACATTGTAACATCTACCACTCATAAAACCCTAAGAGGACCACGTGGCGGTATAATACTTATAGGGAAGGATTTTCCAAATCCATTCGGAATTATGACACCAAAGGGCGAGGTTAAAATGATGTCTGCAGTTATTAACTCAAGTGTTTTCCCCGGCATACAAGGCGGGCCACTGGAACACTGTATAGCTGCGAAGGCTGTCTCTTTCTTTGAAGCTCTTCAGCCGGAATTCAAGACATACCAGCTGCAGGTGAAAAATAATGCTGCAGCGATGGCCTCATCATTTATTGAAAGAGGATATAAGGTTGTATCAGGAGGAACTGACAATCACCTTATGCTTATAGACTTAAGAAGTAAGTTCCCTGATCTGACAGGAAAGGTTGCAGAAAAGGCACTTGTTGCTGCAGATATCACTGTAAACAAAAATATGGTTCCGTTTGACAGCCGTTCACCATTCCAGACCTCAGGTATAAGAGTGGGTACGCCAGCGGTTACTTCAAGAGGTTTGCTGGAGAAGGATATGCCTTATATAGTTGAGCTTATAGACAGGGTTCTTTCAAATCCTGACAATGCAACAGTACTTGCAGAGGTTAAGGAAGCTGCACGTAAAAAGATGCACGGATTACCACTGAATATCTGGTAAAAATAAAGAATCAGAACACTATCTCTTCTTTGGGAAATATATTCCGTTTTGAATGAAGAGTGGTTTTTCTGCCAAGTTTTCTAAATGGGCCTGAGAGCTTTTGATAGTGCGATTGCAGACATCAAAACGATTCTTGGGCCTTCTTTCTTCCAGCCATTTGAATCCTTTTAGCTTCTGTTTTTCTGCCTCAAGTTTGAACAGCGGATATGCGTTGCTTGTAATTTGCTCGAAATAGCGGATTCTTTCTATTTTTTTATCGTTTAGACGTGCACTCATAGCTTTGCACTCTTTCTCGTTCATTGTGGTCAGCACACTATCTTCTGCAAAGAAGAACAGCATAGATGCACTACCAAGAGCATCGAACCTGCTTAATTCACCCTTTTCAAAGAAAATTATTATATCAGCACCTTTAATCTGGTCAAAATGAAGTGAATCTTCCTTTACAGCAACAAAGGCAGACGAGTTCAATTCCGCTTTACGCAAGGAGCGTCCGGAAAGTACAATCTGTATACTGTCAGCGGATAACTGCTTGTTTTCATTCCAGAGTAGAGGGTCCTTATAAAGCCGGATCAGTGAGTCTAAAGTGCTGAACTGGAGGGAATCACATGCCCCCTGAAGGCTTTTTCTGTGAAAACGTACATTTTTTAAAGCTGTTAAGAATTTAACCTTGACAGTATCTATCGGATTAATTGCCGTAGAATCGGCTTTTTTTGCGAGTAATGAGTCAACCTTTGAATTTATCAGAGAATCTTTCACTGATGTTATTGAAGAATCCCTCTGATTTAATGTAAGCTTGTGACTTGTAGTGTCTGAACTTCTCTTCAGAATGGTAGAATCTCCATTTTTCCGTAAAAGCGGTTCTGTTTGTTTCAACAACAGCGAATCTGTTTGCTTCAGCAGAAGTGTATCGGAGTTTTTCAAAACCAGAGTATCAGCCGCTGCTTTACTCTTTTTTGACCTTCGTAGTGTCTCCTTCCTTGAAGATTTTTCTCCTTGTTTCTTCTTGTCAGGAAGAGCTTTGTTCTCCCGAGATGTTGCAGGTGGGGTCAAAGGTTTTCCGGTTAGTTTATCCCCCGGTCTGGCCGGCATATCGGCCGGTCCGGAACCCTCTTTCTCTCCTTTGTCCGGGTTCTCTTTCCCCATCATTTTTTTAGCAGCGTACATCTCCGAAATGGGATCTTTTTTGCTGAGTTCATACCTTTTTGATGCTGTTGCAACGACTGACGAGTCCACTTCTTTATGAAGAAGGACACTGTATGTTATTGTATCAGCAGCAAAGAAAAGTGTGTCACTTACGCCGTTTTCTACCGAATATGTTGCCACACTCGGATTTTGTTCAAGAACTATTTTTTCCGGTTTCCGGTTGTATGTAATCTGGTCTGCAAAGAAAAGGGCTGATTGTGCGGTATCAAGTATCTGAGCGTTATTCTTGAGTTTTGCATTCCCTGTTTTACGATCGTAATCAAGCTCGGTTGCCCAGATTTCATTATTTTTTGTCTTAATGTAGACATCTTTGTCAAAGTGAAGATACTCCATGTTTCTGTCATACCATCCTCCGTTGGCTATCAGGAATCCATCCCCTTGCCATGCGTATGTTTTTGTCAGGAAAACGGCCCTGTTTTCTTTTGAAAGATATGCAAGAGAATCGGTACTCATCAGCACTGAGTCAGATTGCATCTCAACCTTCATCTGAAACAGAAACCGATTGTCTTTAGAGTAGTAGTAACCATTCATACTTTCAATGGTAGTGCTGTCTTTATTCATAAGGCAACCACCATTGTAAAACATTCCTATACTGTCTTTTGTATAATAATCTATATAGTGAGTACGAAGTCTTCCTCCCTCCTTATCAATCAGTTCCACCAATTGTCCGCGCACCTGTGCCAAAGACTGATCTGCAAGATATTTTATATTATCGCTGATAAGAGTCGTATTCTTCTGGATGATTTTTACATTACCAATAGCATCCACAATATTGGCCTGGGTATCCCAAATGGCAGAGTCACACAGAATAAGAGCGTTGTTGTGGAGGAATTGGGCCGGTCCGGAAACCTTCCGGAACTCTCTGCCCATAAATGTTGTCAGAATAGCCGACTTTGCATCTATCAGTCGTACGAGGCTCTCTTCCGGTCTTTGTTTCTGCTGTTGGGCGAAAATACAGGTAGAAAGCAGAGAAAGTACTATAGTGAAAAATATTCTGCGCATTATTTTTTAATCCAACCCTCTCTTTCGAAAGGGCAGTTAGCAAACAAAGGATCAATTTTTATGTAAGTAGTGGCTTGTTTCTGTTTGATAAATGCATCAAGAGCCTTGTTGATATTCTCGCTTTTAGCCATCTCCTGAAGAACCGAGAAGTCATCCTTGAATGATGCTGTATGTGAAGGAATTATCTTGTCAAGACGTATGATTTTGTAAACTATATTACCTTCGCGACCCTCATTGTCCCTTGATTCAAAAGGAGCTGAGATCTCTCCGATCTGAAGTGATTTCAATACGGCATGGTCTGCCGGTTTTAACTGGTCAATATCAAAGTATACAGAGCCGGTATTTTCGTCGGCAACAAGTCCTCCGTTTACAAAACTCTTAGGGTCCTGAGAGTATCTTCTGGCAGCCTGTTCAAATTTAAGACTGTCGGAAGCTATAAGGTTCTTAAGACTATCTAGTGTCTTGAAGGCTTTGTCCTTATCTGCTGTAGTGTACATGGGTTTTAAAAGGATATGTCTTGCGTTGAACATATCTCCCTCTTTTTTTATCAGCTGTATTATGTGGAACCCATCAGGGGTCTCAACAATCTGTGACACCTGTCCGACTTTAAGAGCCATTGCCGCATCAGAGAACTGGGACCAATAAAGTTGCTTGGAAGCCATACCAAGCTCACCACCTCTTGAGGCACTGCCCGGATCCTGAGAGTACATTGTGGCAAGGGTGCTGAATTTTGTGCCTTTCATTATCCTCTCCCTGAATTCAATAAGTCTCTCCTTTACAGCCATTATTGCTGCCTCTTTTTCAGGATATAACACAATCTGGCTGTACTGATACTGGGTTGAAATTATAGGAAGACTGTCTTTAGGGAGTTTCTTGTAATACTTCTCAATATCCGAGGGTGTAAGTTCGGGCGCTTTCTTTGCCACTTCAGACTGCATATTGTTGACCAGAGAAAGATCTGTAAGTGTTTCGCGCCACTCCTCACGTATTTTGTACATTGGCTTCTTGAAATACTCTTCTGTGGCTTTCTCTCCGCCGAGTTTAGTCATTACCTCCTGCAATCTCTGATTAAGATTCTGCTCTACCATCTCACGACTAGCTGTAAGGCTGTCGAGTTTTGCCTGAGTCAAAAAAAGTTTTTGTACCAGCATTTTTTCAAGAACCTGACATCTCAGGTTCTTATCTGATGGTACTCCCTGAAAAAGCATCATCTGCGCCTCGGATTCTATTGCAGATAGTTGTATCATGTCATTTCCGATAAGTGCAATCGTCTTATCGATAAGTCCGCCCTTGTATACCTGGGCTGAGATAGGGGTGTTGGAAAGGCCGCAAAGGATGATGGTTATAGCGAGCAGTCTGGACCACTCTTTCTGTATAGTTGTCATTTGTTGATGTTTTTTTTCAAAGTATTATTCTCTAGTGCTTCTTTAAGAAGGCCTTTTTCAAGCTCAGATATCAGCTCCTGTTTCCGTTTTATAAGTATAATCTCTTTTATCCGCGGTAAATAGTATTCAAACGGAGGTATCTCACCGGGCGCAATTTTTTCGGGAAAATATACGAAATATTTATAAAGGCTGTCTCCGGTCTCTATGTAGGAGCTGCTGTTGGCGGCTCTTTCACATGACTGGATATCATAAGGTATTATGCTGGCAACAGATGAAATATCCACCCAATTATTGCCGAAATTGTCGTATTTGTCTGCAGAGTTGTAACACAGCCTCTCAAGTTCGTCTACCTCTTCTATGCCGTTTTCCTTGTATAGATTTTTAATAGAGGCTATATTGGGAGAGTTTTGGGAAATCTTAATTACCCTTGCCTTGACTACTGCGCTGTTTGATGTGAAGTTAGAAGAGTGTTTGGCATAATAATCCCTGCACTCATCATCTGTTATTGTAGTATCAAGGCGGGATTCGATATAAAGATTCTCGTATCTGTATACAAGCAGCGAATTCCTGTAGTCCTCAAGTTCCTGATCAACGTCCTTCTCGCTTTTAGACAACTCGCTTTCGGCCTTTTTAAGTAAAAGATGCTGGGTGGCCCATGTGTTTATGTATTGTTCAAGCATCCTGATACTATCCTCCGGATTTGTCCCTTCCGGAATAAGCTCTCTGATATCTGACTCGAGTAACTTCTGGTCTCCTACTTCAGCTACGGCCTTATCCGATGAGAAGTTTATATACTTGCATGACAGAAATGCTGGAAGCAAAATTGTCAATAGCAGATATTTTTTCATTTTACCAGTAATTTATCTTGAAGTTTGAGATACTACCTCTGCTAAACAAAGACCCTGCCATAAATTACGGCAGGTCTATTCTTTAGGAAGAGTCTACAAAGGTATACAAAAAATGGTTATCTTCGAGGTCAAATCCACAACGATGAAAAACATAGCATTTCTCACACTTTTACTTATGATTATACCTGTTTCTTCATGTAAACAAAAGACCGGACAGGTGACAAAGGCGGAGATAATAACCGAGGCCGCTATCAACTCCATAGTTGATACCATTTCTAAGCGTAACCCGAATCCGGATTCTCCCGAAAGACTTAAAGCCGGTGTCAGGCAAGCGGCAATGCAATGGAAGATAGAATATGGCGACTCAGACGTGTTCAAGAATTTTTGCATAGAGAATTATGCGGAGACTCCTGAAAAGAGGAGGGCGCTGTTCGACAGACTGTCAGTAGCCCTGGAAGCTTTGTGGGGAGGGTTCAACAAGATCAGCGTGGAGCTGAAAAAACCTATGCATCTCGTAGGAGACACTCTTTCTCATATTGACTATATTTTAGGGGCTTATGATCCGTCAAGCCATCTGTCGGAAGATTTTTACGATAATAAGATAGCCTATCTGACTATTTTGAATTTCCCTTTCTATACTCTTGAGGAGAAGGAGAAAAATGCAAAGCAGTGGACAAGGCTGGATTGGGCTTATGCAAGGATGGGCGATATCTTTATTCCTAAAGCATCTGCGGCTGTGCTTCAGCTTGTGGCGGACGCTGAGATGAAGGGAGAGAGTTACATTGCCGATTACAATATTATGATGGGCCACCTGGTCAATAATGACGGGAAAAAAATGTTCCCTGCCGACATGAAGCTGCTTAGTCATTGGAATTTAAGAGATGAACTTAAGTCAAATTATGCCCCGGGAGCGACTAACTTCGAGAAGCAAAAGATGATTTACAGGGTGATGCTTGATATCGTCGAACAGACAATTCCGGTGGAGGTGATTAACAATCCGGAATATGACTGGAATCCTTATACCAATGTTGTTTACAAGGATGGGAAGGAGATTAAGTCCACCCCTGAAGGGTCGAGACGTTATGAGATGTTACTCGGGCAATTCAGGGCACAACAGGCGGTTGATAAATATGCAACAGCTTATCCAAATGCACTGCTGAGAGCGTTTGACCAGAGTATGCAGATTAAGGAGGAGGATATTGAGAGCATGTTTATTGAGTACATCAGTTCTCCTAAGGTTAAAAAGGTTGCAGGTATGATTAAGGAGAGGCTGGGCCGGTCGCTTGAACCTTTTGATATCTGGTACGACGGATTCAAGACCCGGAGTGCCATAAATGAGGATGAGCTGACACAAAAGACACAAAGATTATATCCAAATGCAGAGGCTTATGATAAAGCCATTCCTTCAATGCTTGTGAAATTGGGATTTCCACAGGAAAAGGCTGCCTCTTTGGGAGATGCAATTGTGGTTGAACCGGCAAGAGGATCCGGACATGCATGGGGAGCAATGAGCAGGGATGACTATGCTAGACTGAGGACAAGACTCTCTCCGAAAGGTATGGACTATAAAGGGTTCAACATTGCTGTACATGAGATGGGACACAATGTGGAGCAGACTATCAGCATGAGAGATGTAGATTATTATATTATGAACGGTGTGCCGAATACTGCATTCACCGAGGCAAATGCTTTTGTTTTTCAGAAAAGGGATCTTCAGCTTCTTGGCTACGGTAAGACAAACGAAGCCCAGGCGAAGATGAATGAGCTCGATATTTTCTGGGGTGCCTATGAGATTATGGGTGTGGCTCTTGTTGATATCAATGTGTGGAAATGGATGTATGCACATCCGGAGTGTACTGCAGAACAGCTTAAAGATGCCGTAATCGCTGCAGCCAAGGATATTTGGAATAAATACTACGAGCCGGTTCTGGGTGGAAAGGATTCACCAATTCTGGCCATATACTCACACATGATCAACTCGCCGCTTTACCTTGCGAATTATCCACTGGGACATATAATAGAGTATCAATTGGAACAATTCTACAAAGGGAAGAATCTGGCGAAGGAGATAATGAGAATTTATTCTCTGGGCAATTTAGCACCGCAGGAGTGGATGGTTCAGGCTGTCGGAGAGAAAATCTCGACAAAGGCTATGCTCCGGGAGTAAAGCGGGCGGACTGTCTTGTTCCCCTCTCTTCAAGACGTTTTTCAAGAAGCCTCAGGAGTTCTGTGTTTCTCACGGAGCCCCAGGGGCTCTCTTTTATAAAACGTGGCGGGACTTCACCGGCAAATCTCTCTATATAGATATCCGGTCTTAGCAGTTCCAGAAAATCGACGAAGAAATCGATGTACTCTTCAAGAGAGAATCTGACAAAATCTTCCGGGTGATCTCCGAACTCTTTTTCCATCGGTGTCCCTTTGATAATTTGTAACTGATGGAATTTTGCCGAATGGATGGGCAATTTGTTGACTTCTTGAGCTACTGCCATCATCTCCTCTTTGGTCTCTCCTGGAAGCCCGAAAATAAAGTGAGCTCCTACCATTAAGCCTCTCTCTGCGCTTTTTCTTATAGATTCGACAGACTGTCCGTATGTATGACAACGGTTAATCCTCTTTAGTGTCCGGTCATATACTGATTCAATGCCGTACTCCACAATGACGATTTTATCCCTTGACAATCCGGCCAGATAATCCAGTTTCTCATCATCCACACAATCCGGCCTGGTACCGATGACAATACCTGCAACATCAGGGTGGGACAGGGCCTCCCCGTATAACCTTTTCAGATCTGACAGAGGAGCATGTGTGTTTGAATACGGCTGAAAATATGCAAGATACCGGCTTGCCGTGCGGTATCTTCGTCTGTGAAATTCAATACCCTCCTCAATCTGCCATTTAATGCTCTTTTCAGGAGAGCTGTACGCCGGATGGAAAGCCGCATTGTCGCAATAGGTGCAGCCACCGAAACCCAGACGGCCGTCACGGTTGGGGCAGGAGAATCCGGCATCAATGACTATTTTCTGTAGTCTCTCACCATACCTCTCCTTAAAATATCCGACATAGGAGTTGTAACGCTTGTCCACTACATTTTTACCTTAAAAACGGCCTTTTTAATTTTCCCTTCTCCGATTAGTGGTGCGTGAGCATCATGAGGAAATATCACAGCAAGGTTGTCGGGTCCCAAGCTGATAAAGTTTTCGGGCATATCTTCAAGAAATGCAATATCTTTTTCAGGGTCGTAAGAGATATTCTCCCCATTACACCTGCTTCTGTCCCGGATTCCTATAGTTTCGCTACCCTCCAGAAGAATATGAATGTCTATATAAGTGTCGTGCACCTCAAGCTTGGGAATCTCAATCCCTTTGCCTTCCCCCTCCCAGATAGTGAAATATATATCCCTTCCCACTACCGGATATTCACCCGGCTCCATTTCGTGAAGATTGTGCTTTATAATGTAGCTGAAAACTTTTTCAAACTTGGAGTGAAGATTGAGATATCTTTCGAAACCTCTCAATGAATCAAGAATCATAATGTAAATTTTGATGCAAATATAGTTATCTTTGTCTATGTAATTTTAATAAAACCCCTCAAAAATGAAAAAGGTGCTATTTGTTGTCCTGGCTTTTTTTCTGGCCTCAGTATGCAAGGCCGACGAGAAGTCAGACAAGGTTAAACAATTGTTCGACAAGATTTCATCAGAGATCAAGGCACAGTATGCCCCTGACAGAAGAGTAAAAACTTACGAGCCGTTCCTTGAATTTTCCAAAGACGGTATTATTATTCTCAGAGGGTCTACAACTGAACAGGATGCAAAAAATGCACTGCTGAAAGCCATTGCGGATAATAAACTGAATGTGGCGGACAGCATGATAGTGCTTCCGGACCCTTCTTTGGGCAATAAAATATATGGTATCACAGCATTGTCGGTTATCAATTTCAGATATGGGCCAGACTATGATACAGAGTCCGCAACACAGACCGTTATGGGAACACCTCTCAGAATCCTTGAGAAAAAGGGTGGTTGGACAAGAGCTGTCACTCCGGAGGGATATATCGCATGGGTTACATCAGGAAGCATTCAGCCGATGAACAAAGACGAATATATGATTTGGAGCACGTCTCCAAGATTGATTATAACAACATATTATACATTGTTCAGGGAATCACCCTCTGAGAATGCCGCAGTGGTCATGGACGGTGTAATGGGTAATATAGTAAGGGCTGACGGAGAGTCGGGAGACTATTATAAAGTCATACTTCCTAACGGAAAATCTGCATTTGTTCCCAAAGCCCATGCTACAAGTTTTGAAAAGTGGACAGACGCCAGGAATCCTACTCAGGCGAATATTATAAACACAGCA
>Ga0265297_10000507_pt1 | contig 112661 bp, 113 predicted proteins | sample Munlanlwell13791_FD_192502 | JGI IMG/M metagenome (GOLD analysis project Ga0265297, IMG submission 192502) | Leachate microbial communities from a municipal landfill in Southern Ontario, Canada - Leachate well 137-91 | ecosystem: Engineered > Solid waste > Landfill > Unclassified | place...
CGCTGATAAGATTATCTTAATCGCCTTGCCATTGTGGCGGGGCGATTTTGTGTTTTGATGTTTTAATGTGGTATGATAAATATAGTTATTATTAATATTAATAAACAATAATATGCTACGATTATTCGTTAAAAACAATAACGCTGCCAAGCGCGGTTTTACATTAGTCGAATTATTGGTCGTCATCGCTATTATCGGGCTTTTATCAAGCGTTGTTTTGGTTTCCATGCAGGGTGCTCGGCGGTCGGCGCGCGATTCTAGGAGGAAAGCCGACATGCGCCAAATCATCACTGCCCAGGAAATGTATTACGGCACGAACGACGTCTATTATACAAATGCCGGCACCACTTGGCCTACAGCTATCGGCACATATATGCCCAAGACCCCGACTGATCCGGGATCTGGCACCTACGTTTGGATCAACAACACTGGCGATGCCCAGAAGTTCTGCGCTTACGCCACTATTGAAGCCGGAGGTTACTACACCGCTTCCAATGCCGGCAACTTCGCCTGTGCGCAGCTCCCAACCTTGGCCGATTGTTGCTTCTAATCCTTCAGAATAAGTAATGGTTAATCTTTTTTTATATTCTATCGTTTTTCTTTTAGGATTGGTTGCGGGCAGTTTTTTAAATTGTGCGGTTTATCGTTTGGAAATCGGCCGAAGTTTTTTGAAGGGCCGTTCCTTTTGCCCAAAATGCAAGCACGTTTTGGCCTGGTATGACTTAATCCCGCTTTTGAGTTTTTTGGTTTTAAAAAGTAAATGCCGTTATTGCCGAAGGAAAATATCTCTAGAGTATCCGCTGGTGGAATTAATAACTGGCGTTTTATTCTTTTTATTATTTTGGCATTTTGGTTTTGGAATTGATTTAGTATTTGGATTTTTGATTTCGTCGTTTTTGGTGGTTATTTTTATTTACGACCTCAAACACTATCTTATTCCGGATAAAGTTATTTATCCGGCGATTATCTTAACATTTTTTTACAATTTAATATTGTGGGACTTACGAAGTCCCACAATGGCGGCGTTTGGTGCGGCGGGTTTTTTCTTGGCGATTGTGCTGGTATCTCGGGGTAAATGGATGGGGATAGGGGATATTAAATTGGCTTTTTTGATGGGCTTGATTTTGGGCTGGCCCAACATCTTGGTCGCTTTGTTTTTTGCCTTTTTTTCGGGTGCTATAATAGGCATAGGGCTGGTTCTGGCAAATAAAAAGTCTTTTAAGTCAGAAGTGCCTTTCGGCCCGTTTTTAATCGCGGGAACATTTGTTGCGCTTTTCTGGGGCCAAAAATTAATTAATTGGTATGTCCAAAGCATTTACTTTAATTGAGCTTTTAGTAGTTGTTTCCATTATCGTGCTGATGACCGCCATAACTCTGCCCAGTTATCGGTCGGGCGAAAATCAGCTGGCGCTTCAAAGATCGGCTCACAAGCTTTCCCAGGATTTAAGGCGGGCTCAAGAGTTTGCCATTTCGGTGAAAGATTTTAACGGAAGCGTGCCCGCAGGCTACGGCATTTATTTTGATTTAGACCAGCCCGACCGATATATTATGTTCGCCGATCTTGACGGCGACCAAGCGTATTCCGGATCTAATGAAAAAGTGGAAGAAATTATTTTTGAGGATGAAGCCGCGATGTCTTTTCTTAATCCCGTTTCTCCCGAATCTTCCCTGACCGTTTTTTTCGCTCCGCCCGACCCCGAAGTAACTATTACTCCCGCAGCCGGTTCGGCTGTCGTCACTCTCGGCAAAGAGGAGAAAAATTACACCTATAATTTTGTAAGTAAAACATATGCGCAGCCTTCCGCCCGCGCCAGTTGCGATGTCAACCCCGATACCCAGGATTGCCCGTCTTCTTTCGCCGCTCCGGCGGATGGCCTCGCTTACGTTTACGATTGGTTCACAGAAGAGGGAACCGCTTACGAATACCGATGGGTAGAAGATGTTGCCGGCTATCAGACTCCTCGGGCGAGCTGCGACATAAGTTCTTCATTAAAAGAATGCGCCTCGACTTTTCCCGCTGTTTTTGATTCCGCCCCTTTTATTTACGATCAATTTAAAGGAGAGCCGTATCAATACGTCTATAATTTTTCCACCGGAGGGCATGTCAGCCCTCGGGCAACTCACTGCGATTTAAACGACAGTGTGCGCGATTGTTATTCCGTATCTCCTTTCGGAGATATTTACGGCGGCTCCATTAATCCCAATGTTTATGATTGGTGGAAAGTGGTGGGCACAATAAAAAGGTCAGATCGGTATACCAGGCAGCTCACCAATAATTCTCAAAAATTCCAAAAAGTATCTTTTTCTCAAGATCATTACTACAGCAATCGATACAAAAAAACAGAAACAACCACAAATGTATTAACGGTGAGCATCAACAGCGCCGGTTTAATCGCCGTAGAATAAAACATGACCAAAGGATTTACATTAATCGAGACTATCGTCGCCATTTCCTTACTAACCGTGGGGGTGGTCGGCTCTTTTTCTTTAATGCAAAAAGTGACTTCTTTCAACTCGATTTCTTCTTCCCAGCTCGTCGCTTCTTACCTCGCCCAGGAGGGCATCGAAATCATCAGGAATATCAGAGATACCAATTATTTGGAAGGCCAAACGTGGGACAGCGGCATTAATGCCGGTACGGATGCGCGCCTGGATTATCGGAGCCAAGTTTTTCCCGACGCGACTTGCGGCAGCTATTTGCAGTACACCGGCGTTTATTATGCCTGCTCCGCCGATTCTAGCAGCAAGTTTCGAAGACAAATTACCGTAGAAAAGCCGGCTTCGGACAAAATAGTGGTTTCGGTCGAAGTCAGCTGGTCGGAACGCGGCACCGCGCACCAAGTTTCCGCCGAAACCGAACTCCGCAACTGGCGATAAAATATATGCAAAACAAAGGTTTTACTTTAATTGAAATGGTGGTGGCGGTGGCTGTTTTTACTCTGTTGGTTGGCACAACCTCCAGTATTTTTCTCTCGAGTATTAAGAATCAAAGGCAGGGGTTGGCCACTCAAGAAATTTTAGACCAAGCTTCGTATCTTATGGAATATATGTCCAGAGCCTTGAGAATGGCCAAAAAAGATATGGCGGGGAGCTGTACCGGCACCGCCAAGCTTAACTATGCCTTCGAAAGCCAGTGTCTTAAGTTTTTAAACTACAAGGGAGAATGCCAGCGATTCTGTTTGGACGGCACCCGCATAAAAGACGAAAACGGCAATTATTTGACTTCGACAAACCTTGAAGTTTCAAGTTTTGGAGTGGTGTTGAGCGGGGCCAGCCAGCCGCCGGTTGATTATCTTCAGCCAAAAGTGACGATTTCTTTGAATATCGCCGGCCAAGAGGAAACTTCGATAAAAATTCAAACAACCGTTTCCCAACGGAACTTAGATGTCAGAAGGTAAAAAACAACAAAAAGGAGCCTCCTTATACTTAGCTTTAATGGTGATGACGATTATGCTGTCCATAGCTTTGGGTTTGGGCAGCATTTTTATCGGCCAAACAAAAATGATCAAGCAAATGGGCAATTCGGTTATTGCGCTTTCGGCGGCTGATGCCGGGATAGAGGCAATTTTACTTAACAGAAGCAATCCGGTTGATATTTTAGAGACCTCATTATCGAACGGCGCGACCTACCGGGTGGTGGTAGCTGTCGGAGGAACGGGGGATTGTCCGGCCGGAAGCAACTATTGCATCAAATCAATCGGCTCGTATTTAGGTACTCGCCGAGCTATTGAGATTACCTATTGATAGGTTATTATTAAAATATGGATAAAGCAGAGGCCAAGAAGCGGGTTGCGAAGTTAAAAAAGGTGATTGACCATCACCGTTATTTATATCACGTGCTGGATAAGCAGGAAATTTCCGATGCCGCCTTGGATTCTCTCAAGCACGAGCTTTTTCAATTAGAACAGCTTTATCCGGAATTTACGACTCCCGATTCTCCCACTCAGCGAGTGGGCGGCGCGCCCCTTAAAGGTTTTCAAAAAGTGGCGCATCAAGTGCCGATGCTAAGTATCGAGGATATTTTTTCGCAGCAAGAGCTAGAAGAGTGGGAGGTTTACCTGAAAAAATTGGTACCCGGCGAGAAAATTGATTACTTTTGCGAACCGAAAATCGATGGTTTTGCCATCTCATTAATTTATCAAGACGGCGTTTTTAAAATCGGATCAACTAGGGGTAATGGTCAGGTGGGGGAGGACGTCACCCAAAACCTAAAAACTATTGAGAGTATACCTCTTAAGTTGAATATAACACCCGATGTTCAGTATTTAACATCGGGTGTTCAATTGATTGAGGTGCGAGGCGAGGTTTATATGGAGAAAAATGATTTTGAGAGGTTTTCGGCTGCCTATGCCAACCCGAGGAACTTGGCGGCCGGCTCTATTCGGCAGTTGGATCCTAAAGTGGCGAGTCAGCGTCCCTTGAAGTTTTTAGCTTGGAGCCTGATTACCTCACTCGGGCAGAGGAAGCACTCCGAAGAGCACCAGCTCTTAAAGGAGCTCGGGTTTAAGACCTATCCGGGTAAGGAGTGTCAGAACCTATCCGATATACTTGATTTCTGGCAAGAAACCGCCAAAAAGCGGGATAGTTTACCTTTCCAAGTTGACGGGATAGTCGTGGTAGTTAATAATAACGTGCTTTTCCAGAAGTTAGGGGTAGTCGGCAAGAGTCCAAGGGGGATTCGGGCATTTAAATTCTCTCCCAAACAGGCTACCACTAAGATTAAAGATATTAAACTGCAGGTGGGGCGGACCGGCGCTATTACCCCTGTTGCTATACTTGAGCCGGTGACGGTCGCCGGGGTGACGATTTCCCGTGCTACGTTGCATAATAAAGATGAGGTTGAAAGATTAGGGGTTAAAATCGGTGATACGGTCATTGTGGAGAGAGCCGGGGATGTGATTCCGGCAGTAGCTAAGGTTGTGAAGGAATTAAGAACAGGCAAAGAAAGAAATTTCGTTTTTCCGAAGATCTGTCCGGTGTGCTTAACCAGGTTAAACAAACCGGAAGAAGAGGTAGTTTGGCGCTGTCCCAACCCGGCTTGCCAGGCTCAAAAGCGGGAATTTTTATATCACTTCGCCTCCAAGAAGGCTTTTGATATTAAAGGGTTGGGACCCAAAATCATCGACAAGTTGATTAATGAAAATTTAATTTCCCAGCCAGCCGATCTCTTCGGTTTGGAAGAGGGAGACCTTGCGATATTGGAGAGATTTGGCCAAAAATCAGCCGCCAATCTTGTTTCAGCTATCCGATATAGTAAGCAGGTTCCTTTGAGCCGGTTTATCTATTCGTTAGGCATCAGGCATGTGGGGGAGGAAACCTCTATAGTGCTTGCCCAGCACTTCGGCGATATGAAGAGGCTGGGAGCCGCTGCCGAAGAAGAATTACGAGCCCTATCCGATATAGGGGTTGAAGTCTCAAAAAGCATTTACCAGTGGTTTGATAACAAGAAGAATGTTAAAATGGTTGATGATTTGATCGAGGCGGGAGTTAAGATTTTGCCTCCCGAAAGAATAATTTCGGCCGGTAAGTTGGCCGGGAAGAATTTCGTTATCACCGGCTCTCTTAATTCTATGACTCGGACGGAGGCCCATGAAAAAATAAGGCTGTTGGGCGGACATCCCTTGACTTCTGTTTCCCAAAAAACCGATTTTTTGGTGGTGGGGGAGAACCCCAGTTCAAAACTGGGAAAGGCCCGGAAGTTGGGAGTTAAAACCATTAATGAGGAAACGTTTCTTCGCATGTTAAGTTAATGATATGGTAATACCCATCCATTTAAAACGACTTGATTGGCCAATTGTTGTCTGCTCGATTTTGTTGATAGCTTTCGGTCTTTTGTCTTTATACAGTTCCTCGGTCGGCAAGGCCGATTTCTTAAATTTTAAGAAACAGCTCATTTTCGCCGCAGCCGGAATTGCCCTGATGTTTCTGGTTTCCCTGATGAATTGGCGGATTCTGAGAAACCAGCCGTACTTGGTCGCGATTTTATATATTGCCGGGTGCTTGAGTTTAGCCGGACTTTTCCTTTTTGCCCCGGAAGTCAGGGCGGTGAAGGGCTGGTATAGGATCGGGCCGCTTTCACTTGACCCGGTTGAGTTTACTAAGATTGTTTTAGTGCTTTTACTGGCTAAATATTTCTCCGTGCGCCATGTCGAGGTATATCGGATAAGGCACATTCTCTATTCCGGCCTATATATTTTAGTGCCGTCTATTTTATTATTCTTCCAGCCGAATATGGGACAGGTTTTGATCTTAGTCGCCTTATGGCTGGTGGTTCTGTTGGTTTCGGGCATCAGAATGAAAGCTTTTTTCGCGATAATCTTAGTTTTAATTATGTTTTTTGCTTTGGGCTGGTCGGTTGTCTTAAAAGATTACCAAAGAGAGAGGATCGCGAGCTTTATTTTGCCTCAATTTGAGCCTTTGGGAGCCGGCTGGTCTAGAACCCAGGCCAAAATTGCCATCGGAGCCGGCGGTCTGTTTGGGCAAGGTTTTTTGCATGGTTCTCAAACCCAGTACGGCTTTTTGCCGGAGTCGCAGACCGACTTCATTTTTGCCGCTATTGCCGAAGAATTCGGGTTAGGGGGTATATCGGTTCTTTTTATCTTATTCCTGATTATGATTTGGCGTATTATCAAGATTTCCATCAAATCCGAGACCAATTTTCCCAGACTTTTTAGCGTCGGGTTCGTGATTCTTCTTTTTTCGCAAATTTTCATCCATATTGGGATGAATCTTGGGATGTTGCCGATTATCGGCATTCCCTTGCCGCTTGTCAGTTATGGCGGAAGCAATTTGATTTTGACGTGTATCGGTTTGGGTATCGTACAAAGCATCAAATCTCACTAGAAATTTAAAATTCAAAACTCAAATCTCAAAATTACAATTTAAAAATTAAAAATTTTAGTTAAAAATTAAGAATTAAAAATTAAAAATTCCCTGTAGGGGCTAGGTGTATCGGTTATCCACAGCTCTGCCATAAAAGGGCTTGACAGAGCTTTTTGTTTACGGGAAAATAGAGTAATCTTTACATACCTATATATCGGATAAAAAATACGCAGATAAAATTTAAAATAAGAAATAAAAAAAGAAGAGCCCAGCGAATCCGACCTAAATTGCAACATCGTGGAGGGATTTTTGTTTGGACTCTTCCACCTATATTTTACTTAATTCATCACATCTGTCAAGAGGATAAAGTGTCTCCCTGCGGGAGATGTCCCGAAGGGACAGAAAACTAAAATGCTTGGGAATGATAAAAATAAAAATAATAATAATTTAGAATACATTTCTTTACAGGATGCAACTCGATTTTGCAATTATTCGCAAGAGTATTTATCGTTGAGAGCGCGCCAAGGAAAATTAAAATCAGTGAAACTGGGCAGAAATTGGGTGACGACAAAAGAATGGTTGGTGGACTATGCGGGCAAGGTGGAAGAGTACAATGAATCAGTTAACAATAATGGCAACGGCCATAAAAAAGATAAGGCGGAAAAAGTCATTAAAGAAAAAATCGTTGGAGACCGGATTGCTCATTTCCCGCCGGAGAATTTACCAATTATTCGATACCCCAAATTTAAGCTTAATTTGGGAACGCTGAGGCCGGGGTTTGCTATGGCCTTGGTTTTAGTTTTAATAACAGTCGGAGGAGTTTTCGGCAAAGAGAGTTTATTTGCAACCTATAACGATGTGGCTCGTTCCGCCGAAAAAATTGTTCGGAACTTGGAAACGGTTTCCGATGATGTTTTTGCAGCCACGATAAGTTATAAGGATGCCTTGGGGTGGCTCAAAGAAAGTTATGCTGTGGCTGACGAAAAGGTTGAGCGGAAAATCGGCAACGCTTTATTAACTTTGGTTTCCGCCGATCAAATTGCGGAACAAAAAATCAGCGAAAGTTTGTTGTCTTTGAAAACAGCCTATTCTTCCGCCGACAAAAAAGTTGAACAAAAAATCAGCGAAAGTTTATACGGCGCGAGAATCGTTCTCGGACAAATCAGAGAACGTTTCTCGGACACCGGCGATTTGGCGAATAATTTTGTAAAACAAAAATTAATCTCAATCGGCCAAGATCTTGATAATTTCGAAAATGGCTTTAAGTCGGAAACTATGAGGCTGGTGCGGGCGATAGGGGAACCTTTTGCAAAAATATACCAATCTGTTAACAGCGCCTATAAGTTTGTTGTTTCGCCTTGGAAGGAGGTGGTTACGAAAGAGGAATCCGGCAAAGAAGTGGTGGTTGAAAGAATCGAGGTTTCCAAAGTCGTTGAGCCCGTAAAAGAAGTGACCAGAGAAACGATTCAGCAAATTACCAGAATCGATGACGCGGCTTTAGCCGAGGTTCGGGCCAATATGACTTATTTGGAGGGGGAAATCGGCAAGCGCCTTTACGCTCCGGGCGGAGTCGTGTCCCAAACTATTTTTGTGACCGAGCCCGTCAGTTCCCCGAAAATATACCAGGAAAACGGCGAAATAGTTTTACAAACCGTGGGTTCGGGCAATGTCATTTTATCGGCCGCCACCGGTCTTCAGCTTTTCGGCAAGCAGGTTACCATTGAATCAACCAGTGTTTTAAATCCGCTCATTTATTTGGCGGCTAACACTAAAATTGATGGCGACGCGACAATCGGCGGGGCGGCTACGATAGGCGGCAACCTGGGCGTGGGGGGCACTTTTACCAGCGGAGCTGCGACTATTACCGGCGATTTGACAGTAACCGGCGACACTTCCATTACCGGCGATTTAACGATCATCGGCAATGAAAATATCACCGGCGTCAGAACCATCACCGCATCTTCCACTTCAGCAGTTTTGACCGTAACCCAAACCGGCACCGGCGATATTTTAAATCTTTACGACGGCGGCACAGAAGTATTCACCGTAGTTGACGGCGGCAACGTCGGCATCGCTACCACCACCCCTCGCTGGACATTCGATGTTGCGGGCAACGCCGGTTTCGGCACCTCAACGCAATCAACCATCGATGCTTTCGGCAAACTCATCGTCAGAGGGCAGTGGGGAGGCATGGACTGGTATTTGAATAATGACTTCGGCGCTGATATTAATTCCGTTTACTCTTTGGCCGCGTACAACGGCAAGCTCTACGCCGGCTTATCCGGGACCAACGGCGAAGGCGATGTTTATGCCTATGACGGTTCAGCCTGGTCTTTGAGCAATGATTTCGGAGCAAGCATTAACGTAGTTTATTCTTTGGCCGCGTACAACGGCAAGCTCTACGCCGGCTTGGGTAACGATGCCGGCGAAGGCGATGTCTATGTTTTTGACGGCACAGCCTGGTCTTTAAGCAACGACTTCGGGACAAGTACTGCAAGAATTTTCTCTTTGGCCGCGTACAACGGCAAACTCTACGCCGGAATAGGCTCGGGCGATGTCGGAGGCGATGTCTATGTTTTTGACGGCACAGCCTGGTCTTTGAGCAATGATTTCGGAGAGAGTATTGATAATATCCATTCTTTAGCTGTTTACAACGGCAAGCTCTACGCCGGCCTGGGTTCTAATGCCGGCGAAGGCGATGTTTATGTTTTCAACGGTTCAACCTGGTCTTTGAGCAACGACTTCGGAGCGAGTATTGGAAGGGTTGCTTCCTTAGCCGTGTACAACGGCAAGCTTTATGCGGGACTGGGTTTCAATAACAATAGCGATGGCGATGTCTATGTTTTTGACGGCACAGCCTGGTCTTTGAGCAACGACTTCGGGACAAGCGCCAACGTTGTTAATTATTTGGCCGTGTACAACGGCAAGCTTTATGCGGGACTGGGTTCCGATGCCGGCGAAGGCGATGTTTATGTTTTCAACGGTTCAACCTGGTCTTTGAGCAACGACTTCGGAGCGAACATCGAAGCGGTCTATTCTTTGGCCGTGTACAACGGCAAGCTTTATGCGGGCCTAGGCAATAGCAACGGCGAGGCGGATATTTACGCTTTTGAGGAAAATCTTGGTTCGCAGTTGGCTAATCTCCAGAGGCAAGCCGATTATTTTTCTTGGACCAAAGCCGCCAGCTCTACCATTGAAGAAACGGATTTTTACCAGCTGAATTTAGCTTCAAATATGTCCATCAGGGATGCCTTAGGCATCGCTACCACCACCCCGAGATACAAACTCGACGTCTGGGGCGATATGGCGATCGGAACTTCAACAGGCACGAATGTTCCGGCTTTGTATGTCCAATCGGGGCAAGGGGGCAGGGTGGGTATTGGCACAACAACCCTATCGACCAATCTTTTGACCGTTGGCACCACGACGCCATCGTTGGTTGTCGCCAACAACGGCTATGTCGGCATCGGGACGACAACGCCAGAGTATAATCTTGATGTAAGCAGCGGGTGGATTCAAGTGTCTGGCTCGGAAGCTTCTACCGGGTTGATTATAAACGATACGACCAATTCAAAGAGATGGGATGTAACTGTCAACGACGGGAATTTCTATATTCAGGAGACAGGAATAAAGACAAGATTGGTCATAGAGAATGGGACAGGTTATGTCGGCATCGCCACAACATCCCCGCGCTACAAACTCGACGTCTGGGGCGATATGGTGATCGGAACCTCAACCGGTGTTACTGCCCCGATGGATTATCCATTATTGTTTGTAAACTCTGGCGAGGGCGGAAGCAGTAACGGCGTTGGTATTGGGACAACGACAGTCTCTGGCACGATGCTCACCGTGGGGACGACAACCCCAGCCCTAGTCGTTTCCCAAACCGGCAACGTCGGCATCGGAACTAGAACACCTAATCCAGATTATGATTTGCATATTTTTGGTGGTGCCTCGCCGAATATTAATATTGAAAGTAACAGTGCTACCGGAGAGCCATGGATAGCTTTTCGGCAGAGCGACGGCGAAGTAGCATATTTCCAATATAGGGACGGGGGAGTTTATTCTACCCCATATCTTGAAATGCAATCAGATGGGCATATTTATTTGAATACTGTTAACAACGTCGGCATCGCCACAACATCCCCGCGCTACAAGCTCGACGTCTGGGGCGACATGGCGATTGGCACGAGCACTAATACCAACACGCCTCTATTATATGTAGATTCTGGTGATGGCTACGGTTCAGTCGGTATAGGGACAACGACGCTTTCCGGGACCTTGTTGACCGTCGGCACCACCACGCCTTCATTGGTCGTGGCCAATAATGGTTACGTCGGTATTGGTACAACAACACCTAGTAATTATTTGCATGTTGTTGCCAACGACAATAATACTTTCATGGTTGAACAGATGCAGGATGGTTATGGAACACAAGTGCTATTAAAGTCTAACGGAGAGCAGGGTGGCATGTTTGTATATTGGCCTTCAGATTATGCTGGCTTAACTTATTATCAAACCGTCACCGGTTTAGATGCGGCGGGTATAAACAGTAAATTGCTTTTGCGTGCTTCGGATGCTACCGGCGTGATTGCTTTTATGGCCGGTGGAGCATTGGCGTCGAACGAAAGAATGAGGATTGATTCTTCCGGCAACGTCGGCATTGCTACCACGACTCCCAGATACAAGCTCGACGTCTGGGGCGACATGGCGGTTGGTACCTCAACCGACACGAATATCCCGGCATTATATGTTGATTCGGGCAATGGCGGCAGAATTGGCATTGGGACTACGACTCTCGCTGGTTTATTGACCGTAGGTACAACCACGCCGTCACTAGTCGTGACTCCAAATGGCAATGTGGGTATTGGTACGACAACATCCTCAAATCCTTTGGCCGTGGTGTCTAAAAATGATTTAAACTATCAAATAATTTTGGACACATCAAATAGCTCTATCAGAAGAACTGGCATTAATTTTAGTCAGGGAGGCGATACGTTGATGTCTATAGCGGCGGAGACTGGTGTGGCTTACCCTTCTGCGTGGATTGATGCAGTACAAAATATCCCATTAGATTTTTACACAAATGATATTATAAGAATACATATTGCCGAAGGTGGCAACGTCGGCATCGCCACAACCACGCCTCGTTACAAGCTCGATGTCTGGGGCGATTTCGCTGTGGGGACGAGTACTGACACGAACACCCCGCTCATTTATGCTGATAGTGGCAATAATGGCCGAGTCGGCATCGGGACGACAACCTTGTCCGGATTGCTGACCGTGGGTACTACGACGCCAAGTTTAGTCGTTGACCCCCGAGGCTATGTCGGAATCGCTACCACTTCTCCAACAGCTCTTTTCTCGGTCGCCGGCGACGCTTACATCTCCGGAACTTTGACGGTTGGAGGCGCTTCTTCGGGCAATATCCAAATGCAAGATGATAAATGGATTGGCTTGGGGGCTACGGCCGGCCGGCTTCTTTTTGATGACCAATCGCCCGATTATCTCACAATTCAAGATGCCAACTTCGGCATCGGGAACACTGCTCCCACGAGCAAGCTTACCGTCAACGGCGGAGATTTAGCCATCAGTTCCGCAGGTTCGGCTACCACCACAATTTCCAGCGAGGTTTCTAAATTTGCAGGGGGGGTTATCTCGCAGGCCTCATCCACCTTTACGGGCGATTTGACTGTTAATTCTGACGCTTACACTTCAGCGAGCTTATTTGTTGATGCTTCCACCGGCCGAGTGGGCCTGGGCACGACCACGCTGGCCGGTCTTTTCACCATCGGCACCTCAACTCAGTATTTCTTAATTGATCCGACCGGCAAAACCGGGGTGGGCGCCACCACCACGCCGAGCGAGCAATTTGCAGTTCAGGGCAATATCGCAGGTACAGGCAATATCATTCTGACCGGCACATCAGCTTCTTCCACCATTAAAGGCTTAATCGCCACGGGTCTGAATCTTTCGGGCAATGGCATCACCAACGCGGTCTGGAACGCGACCAATATTGGTTTGGCCTATGGCGGTACAGGCGCCACTTTAACTGACCCCAACGCTGACCGTATTATGTTCTGGGACGACAGTCTTGGGGCCACCACCTGGCTGACCGTGGGCGCGAACTTAAATCTGACAGACACCACCTTATCAGGCAATACCTCAAACTGGCAGTACATCGGCACGAATGCCCTCCGGCCCACCAGCACCATCGGCATTATTGTTTCAGCCAGCTCGACATTTGCCGGGGATTTAACAGTCATCGGAAATTCAACCACCACTGGCAGGTTTGCAGCAGGAGGAACGCTCTTTGTTGATCAATCAACCGGCTATGTCGGCATCGGGAATACTGGTCCGACATCAAAACTGACGGTGTTTGGAGGCGACATGGTTGTGAGCACTGCTGGAAGCGCCACCACCACTATTTCCAGCGGAGTTTCTAAGTTCGCCGGAGGAATTATTTCCCAGGCTTCTTCCACCTTCACCAACAACATAGAGCTTATCGGCGACCTCACTATTTCTTCAAGTACCGGCTCCCTTTATCAGCCCGTTTACGGCTCTGACGATGGTTTAGTTCTATACCTTCCTTTCTCCGAAGGCATGACTTCTTCTTCAGCCAGCATCGCTTATGATAGGTCGCCTTATGGTAATGATGGCACTGCCATTGGTATGCCCATGCCAACCAGAAATGCCACCAGCGGCGAATCCGGCTGGGCGACAACCACGTGCAAAATTGGTTCTTGCATGACTTTCGACGGCACGAATGATTATGTGGATGCGGGGGACAATAACAGTTTGAATCCCGCTAGATTTTCTGTTGAAGCCTGGTTTTATGCCGAAAACTTGGTCGGAAATCACGATATAATTTCAAAAGGGACAGTGGGCGGCGGCATAACCTATTTCATGATGGTTTCCAACGAAGTTATAATGTTTTATGTCGGTGGTTCGTCACAGGTTAATTCCGCATATACTTCTGCTATAGCAACAAGCACGTGGTATCACGTTGTCGGAGTCTATGACGGGGCCAACACAAAAATCTATTTGAACGGAAACTGGAAAGATGATGCAAGTACACCGTTACCGCCCGTATCAACCTCAAACAACGTATATATAGGACAAAGATCGGGCGGCAGTAACTTTTTTGACGGTCTGATTGATGAAGTTCGTATTTATAATAGAGCGCTGACGGCCGATGAAATCCGTACTCACTATCTAAGAGGTGCCAACACCAACGGCGCCGTCTTAGCCGATAAGTTCAGAGTCATCGGCACGGACAATAATATCAACCTCCAAATCAATGGTTCAGGAAATTCATATCTGAACACAGGCTATAATTTTGGTATCGCCACTACCACTCCGAGATACACGCTCGATGTCTGGGGCGACATGGCCGTGGGCACTTCGACTGGCGTTGGAACACCGATGAACTATCCTTTGTTATATGTTAATTCCGGTGAAGGTGGAAGTTCTAACGGTGTAGGCATTGGGACAACGACAGTGTCTGGCACGATGCTCACTGTGGGGACAACAACCCCAGCATTGGTCGTGGCTAATAATGGCTATGTCGGCATCGGGACGGCGAATCCCTCAGCTTACAATATAAATAATTTTGTCATATATAAGACCGGTGCCGATGCAGGGATGACAATAGCAACGGATAATAATAGGGTCGGTATAATTTATTTCGCTGATGGCACCAGTGGAACCGAAGCATATAGAGGGCATGTATCATATAATCATAGTGCCGACTCAATGGCTTTTGGCACAGCAGCGGTAACACAAATGACAATAAACAGTTCTGGCGACGTCGGCATCGGGAATACAGGACCAACCTCCAAACTGACGGTGTTCGGAGGAGATATGGTTGTTAGCACCGCAGGAAGTGCCACCTCAACTATTTCTTCAGCCACCTCTACTTTCGCTCACGGGTTAATCGTGGATACCAACTCTTTATATGTTATGGCTGATACCGGTTACGTCGGCATCGGGACGGCGAGTCCAACAACCAAGTTGCAAGTTGTCGGTGGTTCGTTAGCAGTTGGCGACACCGGACAATTTTATGGACACACGAATTTTCCAGACGTCGGAGCTTCAGCAGAAATCGGTTATACTTCGGCACTTGGTTATGCATTTGTGCAAGGTTATAACAGGGGAGCTTCTTATGTTCCTATGAAAATTCAAGGCTCTACACTTGGTTTAATGATAAGCGGGGCGGAAAAGATGACCATAGATACTTCTGGCAACGTCGGCATCGGGACAACGGGGCCGAGCGAGCTTTTGACCGTGTTCAGCGCCACTGATCCGACTTTGCAAATAGGTAGCGGTTCGGCTACCACCACGATTATGGGCAATGGCACTTCAACTTTTCCGGGAGGATTGATTGTGGATACGAGCACTCTGTATTTAATGTCAGACTCAAACAGAATCGGTGTGGCCACAACTACGCCAAGATACACTTTGGATGTGTGGGGTTCATTGGCCGTGGGCACTTCAACTTCACCGATTTTCTTGGCTGTTACGGGAACGACAGGCACGATGGGCATAACAGTGGGGGCGGATATCTCAATGGGCTCAATTCAGGTAGCTTCATCTTCAGGAGCAATAACTTTTGCAGATATGATTATTGAGGCTTCAGCTTCAGCCGGCACTGAAGAAAGTTATTCTTTCCAAATTGACAGTTCGGAATTATTCAGGATTTATGCCGAATCTGACGGAGCGGGCGGAATACAAAACAAGCGAGTATTTTCTCCTTCTGGCGTTAATTTTGCTATAGCTACGACTACTCCCAGATATACCTTAGATGTTTGGGGCGATTTAGCTGTCGGAACTTCGACAGGCGTAAGTGCCCCGATGAACTACCCGCTGTTATACGTTAATTCCGGCGAGGGCGGAAGTTCTAATGGAGTTGGAATTGGCACAACCACGGTTTCGGGCACGATGCTCACCGTGGGGACTACCACTCCGGCTTTAGTCGTCGCCAACAACGGTTATGTCGGCATCGGGACGGCGAATCCGGAGACAAAATTAGATGTTCTAGGAGCAGATTTGCAACTCAGGCAAGTAGATGCGGCACCTATCTTTTATCTAAGAAGACAAGATACAACGATTACTGTCGGTGATACACTTTCAACTATTCGTTTCACGGGAGATGACGCATCGGTTGTTAATACTATTGGTGCTGCAATAAAAGGTGAGGCGGACGGTGACTGGGCCAGTGGGGACGCGCCAGGCAGACTTACGTTTTGGACCGCATTAGATGAAACACAAACAACTTATGAGCGTATGAGAATAAACAATGCTGGCAACGTCGGCATCGGGAACACCGGCCCCACCAGCAAGTTGACGGTGTCGGGCGGAGAGTTTGCCATCAGCACAGCAGGCACAGCCACCAGCACGATTTACGGCTCTCTTACCGCCACCTCCACCATCATCAGCGGACTTTCGGTAGGCAACAACGCAGCTTTGGTCGTCAACCAAGCAGCCACAGCCAACAGTTTGTATGTTGCCGCCAATGGTTACGTCGGCATCGGGACGGCGGCACCGGGGGTTGGATTACAAATTGGAACTACCGCATCTTCTCAGGGATTAGCTGCGGCCAATGACGTGATGATAGGTGGCAAATTAGAGGTGGATGGAAGTACCTTCTTTGATGGTTATTTGCGAATGGCTGACAATATTTATATGAATTCAAACACTGCTATAGGCAGTCTTAGTGGCGATTGGATAATCCAAACCTATAATGGAGATGATAATAAGGTAACCTTTAAGGCTCGTGATAATGGAGTGGCTTTAGTTGAAGTAGCTCGTCTTCAGGGAGCGGCCGATCCATATTTTCAAGCTACCAATCTTTATTCAATGTATAGTGGTAACGTCGGCATCGCCACCACTTCTCCTCGCTACAAGCTTGATGTCTGGGGAGATATGGCGATTGGCACGAGCACTGGCACTAATGTTCCAGCTTTGTATATTGACTCTGGTAATGGCGGACAAGTAGGTATTGGAACGACAACTTTAGGCACCGCTTTATTAACCGTCGGCACCACCACTCCCGCTTTGGTCGTGGCCAACAACGGCTACGTCGGCATCGGGACGGCGAGTCCGACAAGTTTGCTGACAGTCGCAGGCGATACTTATATTTCAGGCAACGTTGGTATTGGCACCTCTACTCCCTATTCCAAGCTTACCATCAACGAATCAAACGATTTTGCTTTCGGCGATTTCAACGCTTCTACCGTGGATACCATGGAAGCGACTCATTTGAACTGGCACAGCAATAATTCCACACTGGCGGCTACTTCTTCCGAAAGCACGATCGTCAAAACCGGCGGCGCGGCTTTGAAAATTGCGGCTTCGGGCGCCTGCGAAGATGTGGCAGTAAGAAAGATTTATACGACTGCGCAAAATTTCTCCAATAAGATGGAACGCTTAAGCTTCTGGATTTACGCCGATAAGATTGCGACTTCTTCAGCCACGACCACCCAGCTTATCTCCGTCGGTATTTATAATTCAGCCAATGGTTCTAACGCCACTTCCACCAAGCAAATTTACATCCAGGAGGAAGACAAGTGGCAGTACGAAGAATGGAATATTTTCGGGCTTCTCAATGCCACTTCGGTTGACGAAGTTTTCTTCAGGATCGATGTCGGCAATATTTCAACCGTCAATTTCTACATTGACCAGATCCGTCTTTACAATTCCAACGAAAGGTCAGGCGAAATGTTCGTCGGCAAAGACGGCTCTTTGGCGATGATGGGCAGGGGAGCGGTGGAAATTGGCGTGGCTGACGGCTCAAGCAACAAACCCGGCATCAGAGTTGATTCGGCTGTCGTGGAATTCAACCAGCCGATGTCGGTCAACACCGGAGGGGATGTGGGCATCAACTACGATTTGCAATTCTTGAATACCGGCGCTTCATATATAACATCCGAGGGTTCTCTATGGATTCAGGCCGGCGACTCCAACCATGCGGAAAATCTCTACCTGACCACCGGCGGCACGGGTGACGTGATGGTCGAGCTTTCCACTTCGAGTCAGGAATTTATCGTGGCTGGTACCAGCCGCTACTTAGATGTAACTTATGCCGGAGTTGTGGGCATTGGAGAAACTAGCCCCCTGGCTTTCGGCGATTTCAATTCGCAGATTATCGACAATATGGAAGACTCGGGATTGGATTGGCACTCTTACAACAAGGTTTATGTTGGGACCTCCACTGAAACTTCCGTTGTTAAGGTCGGCAGCCAGGCCTTGAAGATTTATGCTTCTACTACTCCGGAAGACGTGGTTGTGGTTAAAAATTATTCTCCGGTTCAAGACTGGTCGGCTTACGAAAGATTGAGCTTCTGGGTTCAGGCGAGCCAGCTGGCGACTACAACCGCCACGACCACTCAAATGATTTCCGTGGGCGTTTACAGCTCTTCCAACAACGTGACCACGACCCAGCAGATTCATATTCAAAAAGAAGACAGGTGGGAATATGCGGAGTGGAACATCGATAATATCCAAAACTCGACTTCCGTGGACAGACTGTTCTTCAGAATCGATGCTAATGATATTTCCACCACCAATTTCTATATTGACCACATCCGTTTATACGACAACGATGAGAGAGCCGCCGATTTATTCGTGGATAAAGACGGCACATTGGTGGTAACGGGGCGCAATTCCGTGGAATTGTATGCGCCTCAGGCCGGAGCTGGCACTTTGCCGGGCGTTAAAGTTGGCGCCGCAGTTGTGGAACTGGGCCAGCCTTTATCGGTCAATGTCGGAGGGGACGTGGGTATGAACAATGATTTGCAATTTTTAAGCACCGGGCTTTCGCAAATTACTTCCGAGGGTCCCTTGCGGATTGCGGCTGGGGATTCCAACCACTCCGAAAATTTAACCTTAACTACGGGCGGCACGGGTGATGTGATTGTGGAATTAACTGCCAGTTCCTCCGCCTTTATGGTTACTCACGCTTGGGCCGCCTCGACCACGGTGCCTTTCATTATCAACAGCGAGTCAAACAGCACGACCACTGCCGAGTTGGATAAATTAGGCATTCTATTCCAGGTGATTTCTGACTACAGCTCCGATGAAAATACGGTTTTCTCGATTGATGCTTCGGGCAACTTTTATTATGACCGGGGCGCTTATACGCCGGCGGCCGATGTGGCGGAAAACTATTTTGTCCAAGATGAAAGCATTAAAGGGGGAGATGTGGTTTGTTTATCAGAGAACATATCTCTTACGGTTGAGAAGTGTTCTCAATCTTATCAAAATAATTTAATCGGGGTTATTTCCACCCAGCCCGCCTTGCTGATGGGCAATGATATGCAAAGCGCCAGGCCTGTGGCTTTGGCTGGAAGAGTGCCGGTGAAGATTTCTCTTGAAAACGGCCCGATTGCTATTGGCGATTCTTTGACCTCTGCTTCCTCGACTCCGGGGGCTGCGATGAAAGCCACCGGCAGCGGTAAGATATTGGGTTACGCCCTCGAGGCGTTTGGGACAACGACTGGGACCGGAACACCCGATGTTGACGGCGGAACATCGGGTGTTGACGCGCCGTCGACGATTTACGCTTTTATTAATCTTCAAGACAGAAGCGCGGGCAGCTTAACGGTTTTTGAAAACAGCGAAGGCAATTTGGAAGTGCAGACATTGACTCAAACCGGTACGGCCACTCTCTTTACCATCGACGATGACGGAGCTTTAGTCGTGGATAAGATTAAAACTCAGCAATTGTGCGTGGGTAGCGTGTGCGTGACCGAAAATGAATTTATGCAAGTTTTTGGCGCGGGTGTGGGAGAAACACTCGGTGTTTCTTCGTCAACACCGAGTGTTTGTGATAACGGCGCCAATCGTCCGTGCAGTTCGGAAGTCGGCGCTTGCCAGGTGGGCGTTCAGGTTTGCACGGACGGCCAATGGGGCGAATGCATCGGCGCTGTTTTCCCGACCGAAGAAATCGATGATGATGTTGATAACGATTGCGACGGCGAAACCGACGAAGGATTAACAATCGAGCCGATTATCACCGCAACAACCGATGAAATAGCTACAAGCACCGCAACCACGACGGAGTAATTTTTAATTTGTAATTCTTGATTTTTATTGAATTTTTATTCAGCTAATTTTTAAACACGTAAGGTAAAAATTACAAATCAAAAATTATCATGGAATACGATTTAGAAGAAAAACTGGAAGTTTATGGAGAAAGGATAATAGATTTAGCAAAGAAAACGCCGAAAAATATTGTTACCAACCCGATTTTGAGTCAATTAATAAGGTCGGGAACTTCAATAGGGGCTAATTACATGGAAGCGAATGGTGCGTCTTCTAGACAGGATTTCAGAAATAAAATTTATATTTGCAAGAAAGAGTCGAAAGAAACAATGCATTGGTTGAGAATGTTAGCCAGAAGTTGCGAAGAGGTTAAAGATGATTGCCGTGATTTATGGGACAAAACCCAGGGTTATGCAAAAATGTTTTCAAAAATCGTTAGTAGTTTAAGAAACAAAAATTAAAAATTAGGTAAAAATTAAAAAATAATAAATAAAAATTGTGCGTAAAAGGAGATTATTAATCCTTATTGTCATACCGGCAATTATCCTGATATCGACAGGCGTGACTTTGGGCTTGAATGGGTTTTTTGGCGGAGGAGGTTCGCTTCCCGAAGATACATTTACCCGAGGGCTTGTCGGCTATTGGGGCATGGATGAAGGATATGGTACCACAACTTATGATGGCTCAAATTACGGCAACAACGGCACGATGTACGGCGGCATGGCCACCACTAGCTGGGCTACCGGTAAAATCGGTGGCGCTTTGAGTTTTGACGGCGTGGATGATTATGTGGATATTGGTACAACAAATTTAGGAACGGGTGCGGTTACGACAGAATGGTGGGTAAAACCAAATGTTTTGGCAATTAAACCTTTAGGCGATTTTATATTTGGCGGTGGACTTCTCAATTATATGTATGATACTGGCGGGATAGAATTTGGATTTAGAGGACATAAGGGACGAAATCTCCCGACAGGTTCTCTGGTCGCAGGAAATTGGACTCACATAGTTCTTATCTATAATGGTTTAGGTTTGGACGATGGGACGAATTATTCAGGGTTTGTTAATGGAGTTAGTAAAACTATAACTGCGTCTGTTTCTTCAGCCATTGGAGGAACAACTAATAGAAATTATATCGCTACTGAAACCGGAGGATTATTTTCTAATACAATAATTGACGAAGTCCGCATTTATAATCGGGCGCTGAGCGCCGCCGAAGTGAGATACCATTACAACCGCGGAGGACCGGTGGCGCAGTGGAAGATGGACGAAGGCGACGGCAGAATGGTTTATGATTCCACCGGCAACAACAACGATGGCACGTTGATTTTAGCGGGCTCGGCTACTTCCTCGGCCTGGGTCTCGGGCAAGTACGGCTCGGCCCTCTCCTTCGACGGCGTGGATGATTATGTGAGTGTGAGCGATTCCTCAAGTTTAATTTTTGGCGATGGAACCAGCGACAACTCTTTTAGTGTCGAGGCTTGGATAAATATGAGAGACGCTACTAAGTTTGGCATATTATCAAAAGCCATTAATACTACGAGCCCGAATGCAGAATGGGGATTCTATTCTTATACCGAAGACAAATTGCTTTTTAACTTTTGGGATGATACGGGCGCAGCTTATATATCAAGAAAATCAAACACAGCTCTGACTGATTATGAGAACCGATGGATACATGTTGCTGCTAGCTATGATGGCTCCGAATCAGCTTCCGGAATTATCCTATACCTTAACGGATCCGTACTGTCGTCTACCGTAGTGTCTGGCGGTACGTATGTGGCTATGCATAATACTGCTACACCGGTAACTATTGGGGCAGTTTTGAATCTCTCGGGTTCTTGGTCGTCTTTTGCCAACGGTCTCATCGACGATGTGCGGATTTACAGCTATGCCCGAACTGCCGATGAAATACGTTTGGATTACAATGCTGGGTTTGGGGCGAAGTTCGGCTATTCTTTAGGTTCGTGCCAAATAGATCCGGCAAGTTGTGTGTCACAAGGTCTGGTCGGCTATTGGTCTATGGATGAAAGATATGGCACTTCTACTGCCGACCTCTCGGGCAACGGCAACGACGGCATGATGGTTGGCGGCATGGCCACCACTAGCTGGGCTACCGGTAAAATCGGTGGCGCTTTGAAGTTCGACGGCGTGAATGATTATGTTCAAGTTCCCACAATTAGTTTTGCTGACCAGACAGAATGGGCAGTAGAATTGTGGGCAAAGCCAGCCGTTCAAGAAGACTGGAAACCATTTTTATCAAGTAGTGGTTCTTTTGAATATTTGATGTATCACAATAACCCTGCTGGGATTTGGTTTAGGGATGCGAATGGAAATTATTTTAGTGTGTCTCTACCTTCATTTGGTGGCGTATGGGATCATATTGTGGTTTCAGTTAATTCCTCAAGAAATATGAAGGTGTATCGTAATGGTCAATATATGGGCGTAATGACTCCAGGTAGCACAAAAGTTGATTTTATAGAAATTGGCGGGAAGTCAAGCAGTAGTTACTATTTCAACGGCCTTATCGACGAAGTCCGCATTTACAACCGGGCGTTGAGTGCGGATGAGGTGAGATACCACTACAATCAGGGAGGACCGGTGGCGCAGTGGAAGATGGATGAAGGTTCGGGGAGCACGGCTTACGACGTCACTGACAATAACAATGATGGCACTATCTCCGGCGCCGCTTGGACCACCGGCAAATACGGCTCGGCTTTAAGCTTTGACGGCGTGGATGATTATGTGGATGTGGCTGATAGTTCAAGTCTGACCACCACAAATTTAACGGTTTCCGCCTGGATAAAATCAAATTCTATCGCAACAGAACAAACAATTGTATCAAAATTTGCAAATGAAGGCGGCGGGGCCAAAGGATTTATGTTTGAAATCTATCTTTCAAAAGTTAATATTGCCATTGACACAAATGTCCAGCTGATTACATTAGCAGGAGGAACAACATTATTATCTAATACTTGGTATTATGTGACCGCTACTTATGACGGTAGCACAATAAAAGCCTATGTGAATGGAGTTTTAGATAGAAGTAAAAGCACAACAGCAGGAATATCTGATACTGTTACTGTTCTTAATATTGGAAGGTATACATATGCTAGTAACTTATGGTTCAACGGTCTCATTGACGATGTCCGGATTTACAACTATGCGAGAACGCCTGAACAAATTCGGCTGGACTACAACGCTGGTTTGGCGGCGAAGTTGGGGCCGTCGGGCAAGGATTGCAATTCCGACCCGGCGAGCTGCGTTAGCGAGGGGCTTATAGGATATTGGAACTTTGACGAAAGAAGCGGCACTTCTACGGCCGACCTCTCGGGCAACGGCAACGACGGCATGATGGTTGGGGGTATGGCCACCACCAGCTGGACCACGGGAATCAAACCATTTACCGATGGCACCAAAGGCGGCGGAGCTTTGAAGTTTGACGGCGTGGATGATTACGTATCCGGGACAATCCCTCAACTAACAAGTAACGCTTTTACTGTTTCATTTTGGTTCTACTGGCAAAATAATCCGGCCACTTACGAACACCCGTTAACCTTAGGGGATTATGATATATCTTTTTATATAGACAGCACGGGATATTTCGCTATAACGGGCGATCAAAGTACCGTTATTTCCGGAGCATTATCAACGAATAAATGGTATTTTGTAACAGATACTTTTGATGGAACGGCTTACAAAATTTATTTAAACGGCGGGGGAGGCCAACCGGCGGCCGGTTCATTATCGTTAGTGAATAATGATTTTTATATCGGTAGCACCGACACACCTCACAACTTTTTTAAGGGCGTTATCGACGAAGTCCGCGTTTATAACCGGGCGTTATCTGCCGAAGAAGTAAGATACCACTACAACAAAGGCGGCCCCGTGGCGCAGTGGAAGATGGACGAGGGCGAGGGGACAACTGCCTATGATTCAACCAACAATAACAACGATGGAACCATCTCCGGCGCCGCTTGGGTCGAGGGGAAATACGGCTCGGCTTTGTCTTTTGATGGCGTGAATGATTATGTGAATGCGGGAACTAATTCAGTTTTAAACTTAACTGCCGCTCTAACCGTTGAAGCATGGGTTAAGCCTGCTTCTCTAATGAATGATAATGATATTGTCGGAAGAGGCACGGCAGATGCAACTCCGTATAAGAGAGGATATAGGATGGGGTGTACGACTGGTGGAAAATTCTATTTTGCAATAAGAAAATCTGATGACTCTGCTTGGGTTGTTCCAACAGATACCGTTGCTTATACAAACGGTGTTTGGTATCACTTGGTCGGCACTTTTAATGGAACTGCTTCAAAACTTTATGTTAATGGTATTTTGAAGGCAACTACTTATTGGACAGGCGCAGTCCAAAACACTTTGACTCATCCATTAACGATTGGTGCTCGTGAAGAACTATATGGGTTTTTCAATGGTTCCATTGATGACGTTCGCATTTACAAATACGCCCGCACCGAAGAACAAATAAAGCAGGATTATAACGCCGGACTTTCAACACACTTTAAATAACGAATGTCAAAAAAACTATTCATCCCATTATTAATAATTCTCGCTATTGCTACAGGTTATCTTGTAAAGACGGTTTTGGCTACCTCAAACCCTCATACCTGGACAAATGGTCTTGTCGGCTACTGGTCTTTTGACGGGCAATATACTACCTCGACTGATGGGACGAAGGATGTTTCGGGCAATGGCAATTATGGTCAATTTAAGAATGGAGTCAAACCCATAGCAGGTATCGTCGGTCAAGCCCTCTCTTTTGATGGCGTGAATGATTATGTGGATTGCGGAACTGGGGCGAGTTTGAATATTACTGGTGATATCACGATGGAAGCGTGGGTTAAATTTAATACTCTTTCGGGAATACAAAACATAGCAGGAAACAGCAGGTCTGATAATTATGGTTCAAGGCTTATATGGAATGGTTCTTCCTTTGATTATTCAACATATCAGGCAGGAGATAGTCAGTTAACTCGGGCGGTCTACACCCCAGTTATAGGCACTTGGTATCATATAGTAGTAACTCGTTCTGGAACATCCGCAGAAATATATTTAAATGGAATAGACATTACTTCGACCCTTGCTTCTCATATTGACCCAGCATCATCGTTAGTATCGTTTAAAATCGGCGTCTACTCATATTCGCCCACAACACAATTTTTCAACGGTCTTATCGACGAAGTTCGCATTTACAGCCGGGCATTGAGTGCTGATGAGGTAAAACAGCACTATGACCAGACAAAAAGAAACTTTGTTATCAACAATCCCTCCGGCACTCCACCTGTGGCTTGGTGGAAGATGGATGAACCGACTGGAGCACAAGTCAGGGATTATTCGGTCAATGGTAATAACGGCACTCCGAGTGGGACAGCTTCAACCGATGGCAAGATAGGCAAGGCTTTAAATTTCGACGGCGTGGATGATTATGTGGATTGCGGGAACAGCTCAATTTTCGGCGGTATGACGGCGCTGACAATGGAAGCGTGGATTAAACCAAATAGCTTGCATACTGGCAGGATTTTTGAAAGAGGGGCATCTGGAACAGAAAACAGGATTTTATTACAAACTGTCAGCGACGGAACTCTGTCATTAACTATCAATGACACTGACAGTATCACTGGAGGTAGTTATACTCCTGGCAATTGGTATCATCTTGTCGCAACTTGGATAGGCGGCGGAGGGGTAAAAGCGTTATATGTCAATGGTATTAATGTTGCTTCTGGTATATCTACGCAAGCAAGCGTTACAGCAGGGAGTATTACAACCAATATAGGCCAATCGCCGTGGTATGCGTTACAGAAATACGACGGCCTCATTGACGACGTTCGCATTTACAACTACGCCCGCACCGCCGAGCAGATTGCGGCTGATTATCGGGCAGGGTCATATAGGACAATTGTTGCGAGTTCCGTTCCTTCAACTTGGTGGACAGACGGCTTAGTGGGTTACTGGAACTTTGACGGGCCGAATACCACCTCGACTAATGGCACAAGAGACACTTCGGGGCAGAACAACTGGGGTGCATTCAACGGCGGAGTGAAGCCGACAGCAGGCATCGTCGGCCAAGCCCTCTCCTTTGACGGCGTGGATGATTATGTGAATATTGCCAATGAAAGCAATTTTGATTTTGAAAAGACAGATAGCTTTACTATGGATACTTGGATTAAATTTCAAAGCAATGTAGCTAGCGCTGGCACGATTTTCGGTAAAGTAACTGGGGGAACGGGTTATTTTGCAGCAACTTATCTGGGAAAAGTTTATATGCAATTTTATGATAGCGGAGGTTATTATTCAAGGAATTCACTTAATCAAAGTTTGAATAATAATCAGTGGCATCATATTGCGTTCGTTTATAATGGAAGCGGGGATGCCAACGGGGTTACTGTTTATATTGACGGGGCAGGGAATACTGGCACGATTGAAACGTCTGGTGCCGTTAGTAGTATTTTAAACGACAATAATCCGCGCATTGGGGAGAGAGGGACTGATAGCACTTATTTCAACGGCCTCATTGATGAAGTCCGCATTTACAATCGGGCGTTGAGTGCCGATGAGGTGATGACGCATTATCAGCAGACGAGACGGAACCTCGGTATATGATTACTGAACACCCGATGTTCAATAAAACAAAAGAATGGATACTAGATATTTTATTCCCGAAAAAGTGCCTTGGTTGCGGTCGGGAAGGCGCATATATATGTAAGGACTGCGAAATCTTCCTAAGCGAGGTGGACCCGATGTTAAGCAGTCCGATTTTCGGCGCTTCAACACCCGATGTTGACGGCGGAACATCGGGTGTTAATCCGAAAATCGAACTGCCAGATATCGTCAGCGTGTGGGAATACGAAGGGTTGATGGAAAAATTAATACAAAAAATTAAATACGACGGCTGCTACGATATTATTGGAGAGTTGATTGAAAAGGCCTTTGAAAAAATAAAATTAGATTTGCCTCAAGATACGGTTGTTACTTTTGTGCCGATGTATAAAAGCAGGGAAAAACGTCGCGGTTTCAACCAAGCCGAGATGATCGCAAAAGGGGTGGGAAAGATGGCTGGTCGTCCGGTATTAAAACTTCTGGAAAAGATAAAAGATAATCGTTCGCAGGTCGGTCTGGGTCCGCAGGAAAGGCTCGAAAACGTCAAGGGCGCGTTCCGTTCAACACTCGGTGTTGAACGGAAAACACCGAGTGTTAAAACAAAAAACGTTCTGCTGGTCGACGACGTTTATACGACCGGAGCGACGGTGGGAGAATGCATTAAAATATTAAAAAAAGCCGGAGTAAAAAACGTATGGGGATTCACTTTATCCAAGAAAATGAGTATCCAAAATTACTGAAAGGAATCGGCAAGGACGCGCCCAAGCAGTTGTATTACAAAGGAAGTTGGGATGAAGATATTTTCCAAAATTGTTTGGCGGTGGTGGGTTCGCGGCAGATGACGACTTACGGCAAACAGGTGGTGGAAAAAATTGTGAGCGAGGTGGCGGCGGCGGGCATAACAATAGTTTCCGGATTTATGTATGGGGTCGATGCCGAAGCTCATAAGACAACTTTGCGGGTCGGGGGAAGAACGATTGCCGTCATGCCCTGCGGAATCGATTTAATTCATCCAGAACACCAGCAAGATTTACACAAGGAAATTTTAGAAAATAAAGGTTTGGTGATTTCGGAATATGAAGGAAATTTCGCCCCGGCCCTTTGGACTTATCCGAGAAGAAACCGGATTGTCGCCGGGCTTTCGAAAGCAGCTTTGGTAATCGAGGCGGGAGAAAAAAGCGGTTCCTTGATTACCGCCAATTTAGCCAAAAAATATAAAAGAAAAGTTTTTGTGGTGCCGGGCCCCATTACCAGCGAAAATTCAAAAGGAATTATGCAATTAATTAAAGAAGGAGCGGAGGCTGTGAGTTCGGCTCAAGATATCCTTAATTTTTACAAAATCAATTTTCAATTTTTAATTTCTAATTTTCAATCAAGTTCCAATTTTCAATTTTCAAACAACAGCATCGAGCAGAAAATTTTAAAACAACTTCAGCGGGAAGCATTGGAGATAGATGTGTTGGCTAGAATAACCGGAACTTCCGCTTCGGAAATTGGCACGATTCTTTCGATGATGCAATTAAAGGGCCAGATCAAACAAGAGGGCAATAAATATTATATCAACTAATAATTTTTAATGACTCAATTACCGAACAACTACGCCTTTATAGACAGCCAGAATTTAAACCTCGGCGTGAAGAGTCAGGGGTGGGATTTGAATTTTGCTAAATTTCGGCGGCTTTTAAAAGATAAATACCATGTCGAAAAAGCATATTTATTTATCGGATTTGTGCCTGGTAATCAAATGCTTTATGCCGAATTGCAAAAAGCCGGCTACATCTGTATTTTTAAGCCGACCCTAGAGATAAAAGAAAATAATAAGATAAAAATTAAAGGCAACGTTGATGCGGAATTGGTCTTACATGCGATGATTGAATGCCCGAATTATGAAAAAGCGATTATCGTTTCTGGGGACGGCGATTTTCATTGTTTGATTGAGTATTTGATTAAGCAAGACAAGCTGCGTAAAATAATTGTGCCGAATACCCATTTTTCGTCTTTGCTTAGAAAATTCAGTGAGTTCATTGTTAATATTCAGTTGTTTAAGGGAAAATTGGCCAAATAAAAAGAGAGGCATTCCCTCGGGACGAAACCCTTTGGTAGTCCTCTCATCGTGATATTTTAATTATAGCAAGCCAAGTGGGTATGTCAAGGGGTTTGAAAATTATAAAACTATGTTAATTAAGGTTCAATCGGCGACAAATTCCGGACTGGATACGATCGGCGTTGATGTGGAAGTTAATGTGGCGAATAGAGGGTTGCCGGGTTTTGATATTGTGGGTCTGCCTGATAAAGAGGTACAAGAAAGCAGGGAAAGGGTAAAAACCGCCATTTTGAGTTCAAAAATAGAATTTCCGCAAAAGAAAATCACGGTCAATTTGGCGCCGGCCGATGTGCCCAAAGAAGGGTCTGCTTATGATTTGCCGATTGCTGTGGGAGTTTTAGCCACTTTAATCAATTGCCCGATTCCCGAAAAGTCGCTGTTTTTCGGCGAGCTCTCGCTTTCGGGCGATTTGCGGCACACTAAAGGCGCTTTGCTTCTAGCTCTTTTCGCCAAGGAAAAAGGATATAGAAGCGTTTTTGTGCCTAAAGACTCGGCCAACGAAGCGGCGATTGTTAAGGGCGTTAATGTTTATCCGGTGGAAAATTTATTACAACTATTGGCGCATTTTTCCGGGAAAAAGATGATAGTGCCAACTACCGCGGAGACCCGGCCTCCGCGAGACTCCGCGGAGGCCGGGTCTCCGCGAGCTTCCGAGGCGGAGTTTGATATGAAAGATGTTTTAGGCCAAGAGCAGGCCAAACGCGCTATGGAGATTGCGGCCGCCGGAGGACACAATATTTTATTAGTGGGCAATCCGGGCGCCGGAAAAACTATGCTGGCGCGGGCATTGCCCGGAATTTTACCGCCGCTAAACGAAATTGAATCATTGGAAGCGACGAAAATTCATTCAGCAGCCGGTGTTATTCCTCCAGGCGGAGCTTTACTGGTTATACGGCAATTCAGATCGCCCCATCACACGACTTCGCCGGCCGGTTTGATCGGCGGCGGTTCGCACCCGCGACCCGGAGAAATAAGTTTAGCCCACCGAGGAGTTTTGTTTCTCGATGAGTTTAACGAGTTTCCGAGATCGGTTTTGGAATCGTTGCGTCAACCCCTTGAAGATGGAGTGGTGATGATTTCCCGCAGCCAGGAACGGGTTTTGTATCCGGCACGGTTTATGCTGGTGGCGTCGGCCAATCCGTGTCCGTGCGGTTATTTAAATCATCCGAAAAAGGCATGCATTTGCTCTATCCAGCAGATCAAAAAATACCAGAAAAGAATTTCCGGGCCTTTGCTCGACCGGATTGATTTGCATATCGACGTTCCGCCGGTTGATGTGAAAGAATTGTCGGAAAATCAAAAGGCTTCGGAATTTTTAGAGCCGTCAAATGTTATCAGGGAAAGAGTGGTTTCGGCCCGAAAAATACAAAATGAAAGATTCGCCGACGATGCGATACAGGTTAATGCCGAAATGAAAAACAGCCATATCAAGAAATATTGTCCGTTGAAAAAAGAAGTTGAGCAGATTTTGCAGCAGGCCGCCGTGAAATTCCAGCTTTCAGCGCGTTCTTATCTGAAAATGATTAAAGTCAGTCGCACTATTGCTGATTTAGCAGATTCTCCGGCAATAGAAGCTCAACATATGGCCGAAGCGTTGCAATACCGCGCGAAATCTTATGAAGGAGTTTAATTTGCAAACCGGAAAAATCGGCGAAGAAATCGCGAAAGAGTTCTTAAAAAACAAAGGATATGAGATAATAGAACAGAATTACCGCACGAAGTACGCCGAGATCGACTTGCTCGCCAAAAAGAACCAAGAACTTATTTTAGTGGAAGTCAGAACAAAAATAGGCGAGAATTTCGGCAGTCCCGAAGAAAGTTTAACCAAAAAGAAATTGAAAAAACTTTGGTTCAACGCGCAGATTGTCAAAGCCACGAGAATTGATGCCGTGTGCGTCGTTCTAAAACAAGACCATAGCGTTGAGAGAATAGAACATTATGAAAATATCATCTAACGAATTTTCAATTTCTAATCCTTAATTTTTATTGAATTTTTAATGAACCAATTATCAAATAATTACGCTTTCATAGATAGTCAAAACCTAAATTTAGGCATTCAGAATCTTGGGTGGAAGTTAGATTATCGTAAATTCAGAATTTATCTTGCTGAAAAATACGGCGTCAAAAAGGCATACGTATTTATCGGTTTTGTGGCGTTGAATCAGTCGCTTTACGATCGTCTTCAAGAAGCAGGTTTTATTTTGAAATTCAAACCGACGATACCGGATGAAAATGGTAAGATTAAAGGGAATATTGACGCAGACCTTGTTTTACGGGCGGTACTTGAATTAAATGATTTTGATAAAGCAGTTATCGTTTCCAGTGACGGTGATTTTTATTCGCTTGTGCAGTATTTGTACGAAAACAATAAATTACAAGTTGTGTTGAGCCCGAGTGAAGAATATTGTTCAAGCTTGCTTAAACAGACTGCGAAAGAAAAAATATGGTTTATGGATAACTTGCGGGATAAATTAGAATATAAAAAGAAAAGCACCGCTTAAGGACGAAACCCTAAGAAGTGCTTTTCCCTATAAATACAAGTTTATTATAGCAAATCAAGAAAGAGTGTCAAGTGGGGTTAAGTAACTCCCGAAGTCGCTTAAGTAACCTCGTAAGTTGATTATGAAAAGCAAAATAAAGCGAAAAATTAGTATAAAGTGGAAGATTCCCGCGAAGTGGACGATTTTTGGATTGACGATAGGTGTAGTGATAGCGACCGTTGGTTCTATTGCCGCTCTAAACGGTTGGTTTGGCGGAGGTAGTTCGATTCCCGAGGATACCATGACGCGGGGGTTGGTGGGATATTGGGGATTTGACGAAGGGTCGGGTTCTATCGCTTATGATAGTTCCGGCTATTCAAATAATGGCTCTACCACTATGGCAAGTTGGACCAAGGGCAAAATCGGTGGAGCTCTCTCTTTCGACGGCACGGACGATTATGTGGACGCTGGGAACGGGGCAAGTTTGAATGTCACTAATATCACAATATCTTCTTGGTTTAAGGTAACCAGTTATCTTGCGGCCAGCAACCCAAGAATCATATCAAAACCAGCACAAGCGGGGCACTCTGACCCTTATGAGGTTTATAGTTTACAGTTTCCAACAGCTAGTAGTTTTAATTATACAATGCGTATTTCTGTAGATGGCACAGATTACGATGTGGATAGCGGGTTGTCCCCCTCAACCGGCCAATGGCATCACGGCGTAGCCACTTTTGATGGAACGAACGTTAAATTATATATAGACGGAATATTACTAAAGACAGAAAGTCATCCTGGAAGCATAACAACCAGTATTTATGATGTCTATATTGGCGATTATCCGCGGGCTACTGGTTGCCATTTCAACGGCCTCATCGACGAAGTCCGCATTTACAACAGGGCGTTGAGTGCGGATGAGGTGAGATACCACTACAACCGCGGGGGGCCGGTGGCGCATTGGAAGATGGATGAAGGCGAGGGGAGGACGGTTTTTGATTCTACGGATAACAACAACGACGGCACTTTGGTTTTAGCAGGGAGTGCCACTTCATCAGCCTGGGTCTCGGGCAAATACGGCTCGGCCTTAAGCTTTGACGGAGTGGATGATTATGTGGATGCGGGGAATGCGAGTGCGTTGGATTTTGCAACGGGTGATTTTACTATAGAGACTTGGATTTTATATAAAGGCGTAGGTAGTCATGGCTATGTAGCGGGTAAGGGTCAATACTATGGTGAAGGATATTGGTTATTTGCGGAGAGCGATAATGACGCGTGCTTATATATAACTGGTAGCGATGGTTTGAAGAGTGCGTGCGCATCTGGCGCTGTTGCTAACGATAAATGGCACCACTTAGTAGGCATATATTCCGATGCCGATAATTTGGCTAAAATTTATGTAGACGGAGAATATGAAGGAAAGGTTTCAGTAAATAGCCCGACCGGGCATACAGATAACAATTTTAGAATGGGCAATTCACCAGGAACGCCGTATCCTTTTAAGGGGCTCATTGACGAAGTGCGCATTTACAACTATGCGCGTACTCCCGACGAAATTCGCTTAGATTACAACGCCGGGTTTGCGGCGAAATTCGGCTATACAAATGCTGGTTGCAAAAAAGATCCAGCTTCTTGTGTGACTGCGGGATTGGTGGGGTACTGGGGTTTAGATGAAGGAAGCGGCACTACAGCTCATGATGCTTCAAATTATACCAACAATGCTACTTCTTCGGGTACAGCCCCCAGTTGGACCAAGGGCAAAGTCGGCGGCGCTTTGAGCTTTGACGGAGTGGATGATTATGTAGAAGCGGCAGATTCAGCAAGTTTAGATATTACTGGAGCAATCACGCTTGAAGCATGGGTAAAAGTTAACAATCCGACAGGAACAAAGTATAATACTATTTTAGGCAAAAGGAATGCAAATGATTCAACCTATGAAATTTATGTCCAGCAAAACACTGGGAAATTCTCTTTCTATAATGGAGGAGCAGAAGACCAAGTATCAACCTATGTGGTACCCGCTCAAACCTGGACGCATTTGGTAGCAACCGTATCTGATGGCAATACTCATTTTTACGCCAATGGTGCTTTTATACAAACGATAACTGGGAAAGGGCTGGGAGCACCAAACAATGCACCTCTTAGAATAGGGAATGCGGATATTATTTATAACGAGTGGTTTAATGGCTTAATTGACGAAGTCCGCATTTATAATCGGGAGTTGAGTGCCGCCGAAGTGAGATACCACTACAACCGCGGGGAGCCGGTGGCGCAGTGGAAGTTTGATGAAGGTAATGGCAGAACGGTGTATGATTCCACCGATAATAACAACGATGGCACTTTGGTTCTGGCAGGGTCAGCCACTTCTTCAGCCTGGGTCTCGGGCAAACACGGCACCGCTTTGCAGTTTGACGGTATAAATGATTATGTGAACGCGGGTAATAATGCCTCTCTGCAATTATCTGGTAACTTCACTATAAGTTATTGGTTCAACTCTCCCGACGCTGCTTCTGACCAAAGGGCAATGATTGATAAGGGGTTTAACCAATTTATAACTTTGGGGCATCTGAATAGTAAGTTATTTTTCGGTTACCCAGCCAATATTGCAACAGTAGCAGGTAACACTACTTTATCTTCAAATGTTTGGTATAACTATGTAGCTGTTTGGGATGGAATTAATATAAAATTGTATCTAAATGGACTATTAGATAAAACTGCAGCAATAACAATGCCTACCGACCAAACTGTGGGATGGCTAATAGGCGGGAACTCTTGGGGGGGATACTATACTGGAAAAATCGACGATGTTCACATTTACAACTATGCGCGTACTCCCGAGGAAATCCGTTTAGATTACAACGCCGGGTTTGCAGCGAAGCTCGGGTCATCGGGCAAGCAGTGCAAAGACGACCCGGCAAGCTGTATGACCGAAGGGCTAGTGGGGTACTGGGGTTTTGAAGAAGGTTCGGGCCTCACCGCTCACGATGCTTCAAATTACGCCAACAGTGGGACTTTAACTCTTGGCCCCAGCTGGATTAAAGGCAAAGTCGGGGGAGCTTTAAACTTTGACGGTAGCGATGATTATGTTTCCGTGGCGGATAGCGCAAATCTAAGGATGGGAACTGGCAATACCACGATTGAAGCTTGGGTTAAAAGTGTAGCAGCTCCAGCTGATTCTTACCCAACCATCGTGGCCAAAGGAACAAGTGGCGTAGGAGAGTGGATGTTTCGTATTCTGACAAGCGATGGCAAGGTCAGTTTGAGAGGCGATGGCGGCGACCCTATTCTTACTGGGACAACCAATATTATGGATAATACCTGGCACCATGCTGTTTTTGTTAGAAATGGAGACAATGGATATATTTATGTAGATGGAAAGCAAGAGGCGACCGGCGCTGGTTGGGCTGTTGATGATTGGAGCACCGCATTGGCTTTAACAATAAGCAGCAGTGCGGCTACAAGGCATTGGAATGGTCTCATTGACGAAGTCCGTGTTTATAATCGGGCGTTGTCGGCTGAAGAAGTCCGCTACCACTACAACCGGGGCGGGCCGGTGGCCCAGTGGAAGATGGATGAGGGAGAGGGGAGAACGGTGTATGATTCCACCGAAAACAATAATGATGGTACTTTGATTTTGGCAGGCTCGGCCACTTCTTCGGCCTGGGTCTCGGGCAAGTACGGTGGAGCTTTGAGTTTCGACGGCGTGGATGATTATGTGGATTGCGGAACTGGGGCGAGTTTGAATCCGATTAAGATTACAGTTGAAGCATGGGTTCGCCCTACATACTGGAGCGGTGATGACCAAGGCATTATTTCTAAGGGAAGAGTCGGTATTGATAGGCAATATTATCTTAATGCTAATAATGGCACTCCTCAAATGATGGTGACCAATAGCGGTGTCACAAGCATAGCTGCTGTAGGCAATACTATAACTTTGGGCCAGTGGTCACATGTTGTTGGAACTGTCGACGGTTCACAAATTACAGTTTATGTTAATGGGGTTGCAGGCACGCCAGTAGCTTTTTCTTACGATATTTATACTGCTGGTACAAGAAATTTGTTAATAGGAAAAAAGGATGCAGGCGGAGCAGCGAATTTTTTCAACGGCCTTATCGACGACGTCCGCATTTACAATTATGCTCGAAGCGCCTCACAAATACAGCAGGATTACAACGCCGGATTGGGAGCGCACTTTAAGTGATAATTTTTAAGATTTAATTTACAATTTTTAAACAATTTTTAAATCATAATGACCGAAATTATAAACAAAAAATACGACCTAGAAGAGAGGACTTTAACATTTGCAAAAAGAATTATTGAATTATGTAGAGCCTTGCCCAAAAATACGGTTAATTTCGAATTAATTAAACAATTAGTAAGAGCTGGTTCTTCAATCGGGGCAAATTACCGAGAGGCAAACGGCGCCGCAAGTAAAAAGGATTTTAGCAACAAGATAAGAATCAGCCTTAAGGAAGCTAAAGAAACCCATTATTGGTTGCAGCTTATAATTGAAGCAAATACCGAATTCCGAAAAAGAATTGAACTATTACTGCAGGAATCCCTGGAGTTGGTTAAAATTTTTTCAGCAATAAGTGAAAAAGTAAGAAAGTAGTTTAAATATTTGGATATTAAGAAATTAATCCTTGTTTTAAAATTCAAAATTATAAATTAAAAATTCAGTAATATCACATGAGAAAGAAAACCTACAAACAATTTAAAAAGGAGTTATTAAAAGATAAGCAAACTAAACAGGCCTACGGAAAATGCAGAAAAATAAAACTCAAATAATTGTAAATTAAAAATTAATAAGGTATAATAAATTAGCAACTAATTATTAACAAAAACCATGCAAAACTTTTTAAGCCGCGTCATCAAGATAAGCATCTACGCTTTAACTTTTTTAATACCTCTTTTCTTTCTGCCTTTCAGTTTTGAGGTGTTTGAGTACAACAAGCAGTTCTTGCTGCTGTTCTTAGTTTCTTTGGCATTCTTTTGCTGGCTCGCCAAAATGGTTGTAGTTGACAAGGAAATCAGGTTTAAGAGGTCGCCTTTGGATGTTTTCGTTTTGGCTTTCTTGGGTGCAGCCATTTTATCAGCCATCTTTTCAGTGGATAAGAGTTCAAGTTTGTACGGCTTTTACGGCAGGTTTAGCAACGGCCTCATCGGACTTTTATCGATGGGCATATTTTATTTCCTGATTACGAATAATGTAGGAACGAAAGATGATTCTAATATTAAGATTGACGGACTTCTAAAGGCGTTTTCCTGGTCCGTGTTTTTCGTGGTGCTGTCGGGTTATTTTGCGATTTTCGGAATCTTTGCGAAATTAATGAGTTTTCTTTTCCTGCCCAAGATGATGGCGCTGCGGATTTTCAATCCGACGGCCGCTTCGCTCGAGGGCTTGAGCGTGTTTTTGGCAGTAAGCATGGTTTTCTTGGTCGGCAAAATGTTGACCTCGGCCAAAACAGGCAAAATCACTTACTTGCTTTTGGCGGCGATTTTAGGGTTGCTCGTCATTATTGATTTTACGCCCGCTTGGCTTGTGATAATTATAACTTTTGCCTTGTTTGTAGTTTTGGGCTTATGGAAAAGAGTGTTCAGAGACAATGTCAATCGTCTTTTAGCGCCCATCTTTTTAATCATCATGGCGGCGGCGTGCATTCCTTCACAGCCCCAGGTGCTGATTTTCGGCGAAGGATCAAGCATCGCCAATTTGATGAAAGAGCAGGTTTTAGATCAGAAAATTTCTTGGCAGATTGGCTTGGGCGGAGCGACGGACAGCGCTAAAAACGGATTTTTGGGTTCGGGTATCGGCACTTTCAACTATGATTTTGCCAAAGAGAAGCCTTCTTCGATTAATTCAACCTGGCTGTGGCAAGTCAGGTTTGACCGGTCAGGAACTCACTTTGCCGAAATTTTAGGTACCATGGGATTCTTGGGAATTTTAAGCTACTTGGCTTTGATCGCGATCTTTTTTATGGCGAGCTATTTCTTTTTGCAGCAAAAGTCGCAGGCCTTATTGCTGCTGATGATGTTTTCAGCTCTAATTGTCGGCCAGTTCGTTTATTATCAGAACACGACGCTCGCTTTCTTATTCTGGTTGGCTCTAGGCTTGTCGGTGATCGCTTGGCAAAAGCCGATCAAAGAGAAAGTTGTTTCCTTCAAGAGCTTTCCCGAATTAAGCTTGGTGTTTTCTACTATTGTTATTTTGGCGGGCGTCGGGATTCTGGCTCTTTATTTTTTCAACGTCAAATCCTATTTGGCCGACGTGAACTACGCCAGGGCTCAAGAATTAAGTTCGAGTGCCGAAAGAGTTTCATTTTTAGAGAAAGCCGTGAGGTTGAATCCGAATTTGCCTCAATATCGGGCGGTTTTGGCGAGAGCCTATTTAAGCGATGTTTTGGCTGAAATGGAAAAACCTCAAGAAACTCAAGACGCAAGCAAGATTCAGGTACTGGTGGCAACGGCCATCAACCAGGCAAGAGCATCCACCGAATTAGCTCCCAAGCAGGTGGCGATGTGGGAGACATTAGGCATGGTTTATCGGGAAATTAAAACCGTGGCTACGGGTGCTGTTGAGTGGGGGATAAAGTCTTTTCAAGAAGCCATTTCGCTTGATCCGCAAAATCCCGTAGCTTACACCGAATTGGGCAAGCTTTATATTACTGCCGGCGAAATCGGCAAAGCGAGAGATGAGTTTGCCAAAGCCATCGCCGCAAAGTCCGATTATGCCGATGCTTTGATTCAGCAGGCCTTGCTTTTTGAAAAAGAAGGAGATAAGGCCGAAGCTTTGAAAGAAATGGAAAAGCTGGCCGTGGATTATCCGCTAAGTTCGGAAATTCTTTTCCAACTGGGCCGGCTATATTTCAACAACAACCAGATTTCAGAGGCGATAACCCAGTTTAAACGAGTCGTCATTTTAGTGCCCGACCATTCCAATGCCCATTATTCTTTGGGCGTGGCTTACGCGGCCCAGGGCAAAAAATCTTTGGCTATTGAGGAATTTGAGAAGGTTTTGGAATTAAATCCCGACAACCAGGACGTGCAAAAGAAGATCGACCAGCTAAAATAATATGTTTAACTTACGATGTTGCACAAGCTTGTGCAACATCGTAAGTTGTCCGCAAAAACCCTTGACACATTTTCAAATAAGAGTATAATCAAGTTATCTGCGTTTTTTACATACTCGCTTGACCTCCTCTTCTGCTTAAAACATATTAAATAAATTAACCCTAAAAAAAGAGGTCTTAGGGTTTTTTAAGTTGAATTTATATGAAGTTCAAACACTTCGGCAAATCAGGGGTTTCTTTGCCCCTTCCTTATTTGTTAAAAGTCCAAAAAGATTCTTGGGACAGATTTTGGGCGCAGGATTTAAAAGAGCTCTTTTTGGAAGTTTCGCCGATCCGCGATTACACCGGCAAGGAACTGGAACTTTGGTTCACGGACTACAAGCTCGATAACCCCAAATATAAGACGGACTTGGAGGCTAAAATCAACAACGATTCTTACGAGGTTTCTTTGAGGGTCAAAACCAAATTGGTTAATCTCAAAACCAAAGAAATCAAAGAGCAGGAAGTATTTTTGGCCGACTTCCCGTTGATGACGGACCGCGGCACTTTTATCGTCAACGGCGTTGAACGTGTCGCCATCGCTCAGCTTATCAGATCGCCCGGCGCTTTCATTACAGCTCGAACCATTGGCGGCAAGAATTATTTTGGAGCTAAAATTATTCCCAATAGGGGAGCTTGGCTCGAGTTTGAATCGGAACCTTCCGGATTTATCGGAGTTAAAATCGACCGTAAAAGAAAAGTGGCTGCGACCACGCTTTTGCGGGCTTTTGGCGTAGAAACTTTTGATAAGGAGCTGAATGCGACTTTGGAAAAAGACACTTCTCACACCCAAGCGGAAGCCGTGGTGGAAATTTATCGCAGATTGAGGCCGGGAGACTTGGCCACTTCCGACAGCGCTCAAGAGTTGGTCAACAACATGTTTTTCAATTTCGAGCGCTATGATTTATCGAAAGTCGGCCGATGGAAGACCTGGCAGCGTCTTCCCGAACTTGTTAAACACCGAGTGTCTAACAAGCCTGTTCGACACTCGGTGTTGAACAATGACGAGGTTACCATCAAAGATAGGGTTTTGAAGCCCGAAGATATTATCGCCGTCATTAGGGAAATCATTAAACTCAATAATACTCCGGGAGCCAAGCCAGACGAGATCGATCACTTGGGCAACCGAAGAGTCAGACGTTTGAACGAATTGATGCAGAACAGGATGAGGGTGGGTATGATGAGAATGGAAAGAATTATTAAGGATAGAATGTCGACTCTGGATGTTTTTACCTTGACTCCGGGACAATTAATTAATCCCAGGCCGGTCATGGCGGTGGTGAAAGAATTTTTTACATCTTCGCAGATGTCCCAATTCATGGACAACGAAAATCCGTTGGCCGAACTCGAACACAAAAGAAGATTGTCGGCCACGGGTCCGGGCGGCTTGACTCGCGAGCGAGCCGGTTTTGAGGTGAGGGATGTACAGCCTTCGCACTACGGCAGGATTTGCCCGATTCAAACTCCGGAAGGCCCTAACATCGGATTGGTCGGACACTTGGCGGGCTATGCCACGATTAATCCTTACGGTTTCATCGAGACTCCCTATTTTAAAGTGGAGAAGGGCAAAGTAACCAAGGACTTACATTATTTATCCGCTTACGAAGAAGAAAAATACAATATTGCTCACGGCGGCGTGCCGATTGACGACAACGGCAAGATTATTCCTTCAAAAGTTGCGGCCAGGACGAAAGGGGAGCCTGGAATCGTCGACCGCGACAAAATCGATTTTATCGATGTCGCTGCCGAACAATTCATTTCGTTGGGGACTTCGCTTGTGCCGTTTTTGCGCAACGACGATGCGAACCGCGCTTTGATGGGTTCCAATATGCAACGCCAGGCCGTTCCTTTGATCAAACCTCAAAAACCTTTTGTTTTGACGGGCAGCGAAGCCAAAGTGGCCCGGGATTCTGGTCAGGAAGTCATCGCCCAGGAAGAGGGAACGGTAACGGAAGTTGATGCGGAACATGTCAAAATCGGCACTCACAACTATCCTTTGAAAACTTTCATCAGGACCAACCAATACACTTGTTTTCACCAGAAGCCGATTGTTAATCGGGGCCAGAGCGTTAAAAAGGGCGATATTCTGGCCGACGGCGGGGCGATTGACCAGGGCCATTTGGCTTTGGGCCGGAATATTTTGGTCGCTTTCATGCCTTTTAGGGGAAGAAACTTTGAAGACGCCATCGTCATTTCCGATAAATTAGTCAAAGAAGATTATTACACTTCGATTCATTTGGAAAATTTCACTTGCGATGTCCGGGAAACAAAGCTCGGTCCCGAGCAAACCACGGCCGATATTCCCAACGTGGGCGAGGATAAATTAAAAGATTTAGACGAAGAGGGTATTGTGAGAATCGGTGCGGAAGTCGGCCCCAACGACATTTTAGTCGGTAAAATTTCACCCAAAGGCGAGCAAGATTTAACCGCTGAAGAAAGATTATTGAGAGCTATTTTCGGCGAAAAAGCAAGAGAGGTTAAAGATTCTTCCTTGACCATGGAGCATGGCAAGAAGGGAAGAGTTGTGGGAGTGAAAGTTTTTGCGAGAGATTTGGGACATAAACTTGAGCCGGGGATTATCAAGAGAATCCAAGTTGAAGTGGCTCAGTTAAGAAAAATCAATGCGGGCGATAAATTAGCGGGCAGGCACGGCAACAAAGGAGTCGTTTCCAAGGTTTTACCGGCAGAAGAAATGCCTTTTATGGCCGATGGTACGGCGATAGATGTCATTATTAATCCTTTGAGCGTGGCCTCGCGTATGAATATCGGGCAGATACTTGAAACCCATTTGGGTTTTGCCGCAGAAAAATTAGGCTATACTGCGATTTCGCCGGCTTTATCGGGGGCTACCGAGCAGGATATCAAAGCGGAACTTAAAGCCGCCGGGCTTCCCGAAGACGGCAAGGTTATTTTATACGACGGCCGAACGGGCCTGCCTTTCCCGGAAAAAATCACGGTCGGGCAAATTTACATGATGAAACTGATTCATATGGTGGAAGATAAAATTCATATGAGAAGCACCGGTCCCTATTCTTTGATCACCCAGCAGCCGTTGGGTGGCAAGGCTCAATTCGGCGGCCAGAGATTCGGAGAGATGGAGGTCTGGGCTTTGGAAGGTTACGGAGCCGCTTACACTTTGCAGGAAATGCTGACCATTAAATCCGATGATGTGCTGGGCAGAGCGGCTACTTACGAGGCGATCTTGAAAGGGGATAAGATCAGAAATCCGGGAGTGCCCGCCTCGTTTAATTTATTAGTTAACGAACTTAAATCATTGGGCTTGGCGGTCGAAGTAAAAGAGAAAATAGTTAAAGAAGAATAACGATATTAGGATTTACGAAATCCACTCAAATTTGAGAGGATTTCGTAAATCAATAAATTATATGCGAGTTATTGACCTTGAATCCATTAGAATAAAACTTGCGTCGCCCGAAGATATTTTGAGCTGGTCGCACGGCGAGGTGACGAAGCCCGAAACCATCAATTACCGAACTCAAAAATCGGAAAAAGACGGGTTGTTTTGTGAAAGGATTTTTGGACCAACCAAAGACTATGAATGCTATTGCGGCAAGTACCGCAAGATCCGCTATAAAGGAGTCGTCTGCGACAAATGCGGCGTTGAAGTCACCAAAGCCGGCGTGCGCCGGGAAAGACTGGGCCACATTGCTTTGGCCGCGCCCTGTTCCCATATTTGGTTTTTAAGGGGAGTTCCTTCGAGAATGGGCATGATTTTGGATATTCCGATGGGGCAATTAGAAAGAGTGATTTATTTCGCTTCTTATATTATTACTAAGGTTTCGGAAGAGGCGCGCAAGAATGCGCTGTCAGAAATCGAAAAAGAGTTCGCTCAAAAAAATAAAAACAAAAAACAAAACACAAAAGATTTGAAAGCGGCGAGAGATAGGGCTCGCGAAGAATTAAACGGCTTAAAACCTTTGAAGGTCATCTCGGAATTGGAATACCACAATCTTTCTCTGAAATACGGCGAGGTTTTTGAAGCAGGGACGGGTTCTGAGACACTAAGGAAAATATTTCAGGACGTTGATATAAAGAAAATCATCAAAACACTCCAGGAAGAAGTTCCTACCACTTCTCCTATTAACCGCCGAAAATTATTGCGGCGTTTGCGCGTTTTGAGGGCTATGCTAAGAGCTCATATCGAACCAGCATGGATGTTTCTAACGATTCTGCCGGTTTTGCCTCCTGATTTAAGACCAATGGTGCAATTGGACGGAGGCAGGTACGCTTCTTCTGATTTGAACGATCTTTACCGCAGGGTGATTAACCGCAATAACCGTTTAAAATATCTTTTGGAAATTCACGCACCAGACGTTATCGTCAGGAATGAAAAAAGAATGCTGCAGGAAGCGGTTGATGCTTTAATTGATAACGGCATGAGAAAGGGGCAGGTGACTACGGCTACGACCGGCGGGAAGCGCCTTTTAAAATCTTTAGCTGACATACTTAAAGGCAAACAAGGCAGGTTTAGGCAGAACCTTCTGGGTAAAAGAGTCGACTACTCCGGCCGAAGTGTTATTGTGGTCGGCCCAGATTTAAGGCTGCACCAATGCGGCCTCCCCAAGAAAATGGCTCTGGAGCTTTTCAAGCCTTTTGTGATTAAAAAGATTTTAGACCAAGAATTGGCTTACAACGTCAGGGGAGCTTCAAGATTAATCGAGGCCGCTCCGGCTGAAGTTTGGGCCATCTTGGAAGATATTGTTAAAGACAAAGCTGTGATTTTAAACAGAGCTCCGACCCTTCACCGATTGGGTATCCAGGCTTTCCAGCCGGTTTTAATCGAAGGCGAAGCGTTGAGCCTCCATCCTTTGGTTTGCAAAGCTTTCAATGCCGACTTCGACGGCGATCAGATGGCGGTGCATGTGCCTTTATCGGACGAGGCGCAAAAGGAAGCCAAAGAAATCATGCTTTCCAGTTTGAATATGTTAAAACCCGCGACCGGCGCCCCGATTATCGCTCCCCTTAGGGATATTGTATTGGGCTGCCACTGGATTACGAGAGTGAAACCCGGAGGTTTGGGCGAGGGCAAAATTTTCGGGTCTAAAAATGAAGCAATTTTGGCGGCCGACACCGGCATCATTGATTTGCGGGCGCTCGTAAAAGTAAGGGTCGAGGGAAAGTTGGTGGAAACAACCGTGGGCAAAATATTATTTAACAATACTTTGCCTAAAGACTGTTCGTTTGAAACAGGCGAAATGGATTCCAAGAAATTAGAGAAACTCACCAGTAAAATGATCGAGATTTATAATAAGGATGTGGTCGAAGAGACCTTGGACAGAATCAAGAAGCTTGGGTTCGAATATTCCACGATTTCGGGCATTACTTGGGGCATGGACGACCTGGTCGTGCCGCCCGAGAAAGCGAAGCTTCTGGAGGACGCCGACAAGGCCATCGAAGTCATCGACTCCCATTATAAAAAGGGACTTTTGTCTAAAGAGGAAAAAACCGACAAAGCCATTGAGGTTTGGCAGAAAACTAAGGCGGAAATTGAAAAGTTGGTGGTTAAATCTCTGCCGGCTTCGGGCTCGGTCATCAATATCATCAATTCGGGAGCGAGAGGCACTTGGTCGCAGGTCGTTCAGATGTCGGGCATGAAAGGATTGGTCACCAACCCGGCCGGTGAGATTTTGGAACTGCCGGTAAGAAGTTCTTTTAAAGAAGGTTTTGATGTTTTGGAATACTTTATTTCCACGCACGGAGCGAGAAAAGGCACCGCGGATACGGCTTTGAGAACTTCGGCCGCAGGCTACTTGACGCGGCGTCTTGTCGATGTGGCTCACGATATGGTTATCAGGGAGGAAGACTGCCGCGACGAAGAAGGCATCACGCTTTCCAAACAAGATAGCAAGGATTTGGGCCAGAATTTCCTTTTTAAGATAATCGGCCGCACGATTTTGGAAAGCATCAAGGGGATCTGTAAAAAGGGAGATCTTATTGATTGGAAGATAGCCAATGCGATTGTAGACAGTAATTATATCGAAAAAGTTCAGGTTCGTTCGCCTTTGAGCTGTAAAACAATCGGCGGCATCTGCCAAAAATGCTACGGTTGGGATTTGGGCCATAATAATCTTGTCCAGATGGGGGAGGCGGTAGGCATTGTTGCCGCTCAAGCCATCGGAGAGCCCGGCACCCAGTTAACCATGAGAACCTTCCACACCGGAGGCGTGGCCGAAGGCGGCGATATCACCCAGGGTTTGCCCAGGGTCGAAGAAGTTTTTGAAGCGAGAATTCCGGCCGGCAAAGCATTGATTTCCCAGGTTAACGGCAAGGTAGCGGAAATTACTCCCGAACGGGTTGTGAAAATTAAGATTGATGAAGAAAAGGATAAGGCCAAGAAAAGTAAAGACGGCAAAAAGATTGAAGAAATCGAATATAAGATTCCGCCCAAACGCGCCATTTGGGTAGAACAAGGCCAAATTGTGAAGAGGGGCCAGCAGCTTTGTGAAGGCAACCTTGATTTAAAGGAACTGTTCAGAGCCACGGGCGTAGGAGAAACCCAGCGCTATATTGTTAAAGAAATTCAGCATATCTACGTTTCTCAAGGGGCGATTATCCACGATAAGCACATCGAGGTGATTGTCAGACAGATGTTCTCCAGAGTCCGCATCAAAGATGCAGGCCAGACCCAATTTAATACGGGCGAGGTGGTTGAAATCGCCAAAGTCGTTGAAGAGAATGAAAAGATGAAACAGGAAGATAAAAAACCGGCGACTTATTTACCCACGCTTCTTGGTATTTCAAAAGTTGCTTTAACCACCGATAGCTTCCTTTCGGCCGCTTCCTTCCAGGAAACCTCAAGAGTCTTAATCAAAGCGGCCATTGAGGGCCGAGAGGATCATTTAAAGGGTTTAAAAGAGAACGTTATCATCGGCAAACTCATACCAGCCGGCACAGGCTTCAAGCGTCATCTCCAGAAATGAATTACTGAACACCCGAGGTTCAGTAAATAAATAGCCGAGGATTAACCTCGGCTGTTTGTTTTCGTGATATAATATTATTGAACACCCGAGGTTCAATAATTATTATGCCATATCGAAATACGTTTTTTGAAAAAGATCGGCCGGTTCACGTTATTTCTCGAGCTTTAATGAATGTTTTTAGTGATAAAGACGATTGCTACAGATTTATTTTTTATCTTTATGCGAGCAATCTTGGTAAGCGCGGATTTAATATTTCAACCAACGATATAGCGAAAGCGGGTAGGGCGTTACTTTGTGGAGAAACGTTATCGTCAAGATTTGTGATAAACGAACACCCGCCCTTAGTGGAGATATTAGACTTTTCATTAGTTGTTAATCATGATCATTTTTATTTGTTGCCTAAAATTGAAAACGCCATACCTATTTTAATGCAGAGGTTAAATAATAGTTTCGCGAAATCTTTTAATCTAAAATATAACAGAAAAGACGCGGTTTTTGGCAGTCGATATAAGGGCGTGGTAATAAAGGACGACCGCCAGTCGTATGCCGTCAGTCGCTACGTAAGTATTATGAATCCATTGGATGTTTTTCAGCCTGGTTGGAGAGAAAATGGACTAAAGGATATTATGGGAGCTAGGAAGTTTTTGGAAAATTATGAATTTTCCAGTTTTCCAGACAAAATAGGCAAAAGAAATTCTAAAATATTAGCATCGTCAGAAATTTTAAATCAGTATTCTTTTGGTGTTTTTTCGGGCAATAGGGGAGAATACGAAAACTTTGTAGAAGAATTTTTAAAGGAGCGGCAGGAACAAGACTACTCTTTTTTATTTCTTGAGTAATTATTATTTACTGAACCTCGGGTGTTCAATAATAGTTTTGCCTGGCGGGCTGGAATATGGTAAAATTACTCAATATGGCCAGAAAGAAAAAGTTCAAAAAGAACAACGGTAAAAAGTCGGCGAGGTCTGAAGAAAAAAAACCAAGCAGGTTTGCGCTACCCGAACAAACTAAGCGCCTGATATTGCTCGTTTTCATGTGCCTGGTTGCCGTGATTATCTTTTTATCGTTTTTTGATTTGGCGGGCACGGGCGGGGAGCATTTTAAAAGATTTTCCATTTTCCTTTTGGGCAAGACGGTCTTTGTTTTGCCGCTGTTTCTGATTGCCGGAGGATTTGCTTTTTGGAGATTGCGCTATAAAAATAGGTGGCCGGTCATTTTGGCGATTTCCCTTTTAATTTTGGGCACAAGCGCCATTTTTGAGTGTTTGGACCACGAAACGAGAAAGGGCGGCTGGGTAGGATACCTAATCAGTCTGCCATTTTTAAAAGCTTTCGGGCTTTTAGCCACGCAAATTATTTTTGCCTCCATTGTGCTGGTTGGAGTCGTGATTATTTGGCAATTTTTGCAAAAACCCAAGTTGCCCTTGGCTAAAACTGCCATCGCAGAGGAAGAGCAGGATTTAATGAAGAAGATATTCGGTCCGAAATTTAAAGTTAAATCATTAGAACCGCAAACGGGACGCGTAGAAGTTCCGGCTCCTCCGTTGGAGACAAAACAGCAACCTGCCGTGGTCCAAGAATTCAAAACTAAGCCCGTAGAAACGTTTGTGAATAAAGATTATCACTTGCCCCCGACCGATTTGTTGGAGTCGGACAAGGGCGTGCCTTCGGCGGGCGATATTAAGATCAACTCGACTATTATCAAAAGAACCCTGCAGAATTTCGATATCCAAGTAGAGATGTCGGAAGTGAATATCGGGCCTACGGTGACCCAGTATACGCTGAAACCGGCCGAGGGAGTGAAACTCTCTAAAATCACCACTCTTAATAATGATTTGTCTTTAGCTTTAGCAAGCCATCCTTTAAGAATTGAAGCGCCCATTCCGGGGAGACCACTTGTCGGTATTGAAGTGCCCAATAAGGCGAGAACCGTTGTCAGATTAAGGAATTTAATCGAACACCCAAATTTCCAAAATGCCGCTTCTCCCTTGACTCTAAGTTTGGGCAGGGACGTGGCGGGCAATCCGATGTTTGCGGATTTGGCGCGTATGCCGCACCTTTTGGTGGCCGGCGCCACCGGCACGGGCAAAACTATTTGCTTGAACAGTGTTATCATGAGTTTGCTCTATCAGTGTTCGCCGGATATTTTAAAACTTATTTTAATTGATCCTAAGAGAGTGGAATTTCCCGTTTATAATGAATTGCCGCATTTATTAACTCCGGTTATCTTGGATTCCCAAAAAGCGGTCAACGCTTTTCGGTGGTTGATTACGGAAATGGAAAGAAGATTTGATATTTTATCTCAAGAGCGTGCCCGAGATATTTTAAGCTATAATGAGTCGGTGGTCAAAAACGGCAAAGAACCATTGCCCTACATCGTTTTAATCGTTGATGAGTTAGCTGATTTAATGATGGCGCGCGGCCGTGATGTTGAGGCGAGCGTAGTCCGGCTGGCTCAAATGTCCCGGGCCGTAGGTATTCATTTGATTTTAGCCACTCAGCGGCCGTCGGTCGAGGTCATTACCGGTTTGATTAAAGCCAATATCACTTCTCGCATTACCTTTCAGGTGGCTTCCCAAGTAGACTCAAGAACCATTCTGGACGCTTCCGGCGCCGAAAAATTACTGGGCGCTGGCGATATGCTTTTCGTTTCAGCGGAAGTTGCCAAGCCCCGAAGAATCCAAGCGGCTTACGTGTCCGACAAAGAAGTTAAAAAAATAGCCAAGTTCATTAAGACGCAAAATCCTTCAATTGAGGGAGAAACTCCTCCGCTCGAAATTGCGCAAGAATTGGAAAAAACCCTGGGAGAGAGCCCAGAAACTGATTTTATGTCCGGCGATGAAGATCCTCTTTATGAAGAAGCAAAAAAATTGGTGGTCGAAGCCAAAAAAGCTTCCGCTTCTCTTTTACAGCGAAGATTGAGGGTGGGTTATGCTAGAGCCGCGCGTCTCATCGATATTTTAGAAGAGCGGGGCGTGGTTGGGCCCGGCGAGGGAGCCAAACCCCGCGAGATTTTAATCTCAAGCCCGGTCGCCCAGCTGGCTCAATCTCCTACGGAGGATGTTCCGGGCGAGGACAAAAAGAACGACGGTTGGCAAAAGATATAACTAAATTAAATCCATATATAAAATGATCAAGAAGAAGAAAACCGAAGAAGTAAAAAGCCGAGACGCCGATTTGCAGGAAGCCGTCGATGAAATCAAGCAGCGTTTCGGCGAGGGGGCGATTATGAAGTTAAAAGACGTTAGAGCCGTTGACGTTGACGCGATTCCGACAGGCTCCATTTCTTTAGATCTTGCTTTAGGGGTTAAAGGCTTGCCCAGGGGACGCGTCGTTGAGATCTTCGGAGCAGAATCTACCGGTAAATCTACTTTAGCCCTGCATGTTTTAGCTGAAGCCCAGAAAAAGGGAGGAGTCGGCGCTTTTATCGATGCTGAACATGCTATGGATCCCGATTACGCAAAAAAAATCGGAGTTAACACCGACGAGCTTTTAATCTCGCAACCCGATTCGGGCGAACAAGCTCTGCAAATCGTGGAAGCTTTGGTCAGGTCGGGCAAAGTTGATGTGATTGTGATTGACTCGGTGGCGGCTTTGACTCCCAAGGCAGAGATTGCCGGAGAAATCGGCGACCAGCACATCGGCCTTCAAGCAAGGTTGATGTCAGCTACCTTAAGGAGGCTGGCCAGCATCGTTTCGCAGACTAAGACCCTGGTCATTTTTTTGAATCAAACCAGAATGAAAATCGGAGTTATATGGGGCTCTCCCATTACAACGCCGGGAGGTTTGGCTTTGAAGTTTTACGCTTCGGTGAGAGTCGAATTGAAAAGAATCGCCCAAATCAAGAAGGGAGAAGAAATTACTGGCTCGCGCATCAGGGCAAAAATCGTCAAAAATAAAGTGGCGGCTCCTTTCAAAACCGCCGAATTTGATATTTTCTACAACGAAGGGATATCGTATCTTAGCGATCTTTTAAATACCGCTTTGAAATTTGAGATAATAAAAAAAGCCGGCAGTTGGCTTCAATATGAAGAAACGAAATTGGGTCAAGGGATGGACGGTTCCAAGAAGTTTCTGAAAGAAAATCCCCCGATTCTTAAAAAGTTGAAAGAGGCAGTCCTAAGTGCCGAGCCCGTTTAATGGCGTTGGCTAATTTGCGCTGGTGTTTACTGCAGACGCCAGTTCTTTTTTTAGACCTGATTTTTCCCAAACCGGAAACGAAATGACGGATGATTTTTACATCCTTAAAATCGATTGCCTCCACATTTTTTTTACAAAAGTAACACTCCATAATTTAGAAATTAGTAATTAGAAATTGGAAATTTGTTAAAATGGTATGTCTTTGACGTCAATTTCTCCTTCGTCTTTTGTTTCTACTGAAGGACCATCAATTGATGGTTCCTCTTCAATAATCGGTATTTCTTCTTTGGCGGCGTTTTTATTCAACGATTCTTGCTGAGGCTTGGCGCTGCCCGAAGTTCTCGGTCCCAATTGCAGGGTTTGAGCAACGATTTCTGTTCGGAATCGTTTATTACCTGAAGAATCCTGCCAAGACCTTGTTCTTAATCTACCTTCAACCATAGCCAAGGAGCCCTTGGTCAAAAATCGAGAGGCGATTTCGGCCAACCTCCCCCAGACCACCACGGTGTGATATTCGGTTTCTTGCTGTTTTTGGTGGGTGTTCTTATCGATCCAAATTCTATTGGTCGCCATGCGGAAATTGCCCACAGCCTGGCCCGAAGGCGTGCTTCTTAATTCCGGGTCGGCGGTGAGGTTGCCGATAAGGATGACTTTATTGAGATTCATATATTTAATCTTTTAATATTTCGTCAAGTTTTTTTTCAATTTCCTGCAATTCGACCTTTGGCTTGCTCGTCTCTTTTTCCACCTTTTTAGAGAATTCCGCTCTTCTTAAAATTCTAGCCTTGAACCTTTGCGGCTTTTTATTTAAAATAAGATATTTCTGGATTTGCGCTTCTTGTTTGAGTTTTTCTTCAATCCCTATGATTTTATTCGGTTCGGCGCTAAATTCCATCGTGGTTAAAAATCCGTTGGAATGATTACTCGTCGGAGGCGTATCTAAAGCGGAAACGACCCTTTCGGAAAGGGTTTTTCGTTCGTCTTCGGAAAGCCCCGGTAATGCCAGGTAGTCTAATTCGTAAAGTTTCATATATTTTATGATATACTAGGATAATATGAAAGTCAACGTCAATCCCGCGATTTTTAAAGCTTATGATATTCGAGGAATTTATCCCCAAGACCTCAGCGGAGAAGGGGTTTTTTTAATCGGTCGGGTTTTCGTCAAGTTTTTAGGGGAAACTCGCATAAAAAAATCGGGTAAGCTGAAAATTGCCGTGGGTCGCGATAATCGTCTTTCCGGACCCATTTTGAGCCGCAATCTCATTCGCGGTATTACTAATATGGGGGCCGATGTGGTTGACTTGGGCCTTGTCACAACTCCGATGCTCTATTTTGCTGTCGCCCGTTATCGTTACGACGGCGGCATAATTATTACAGCTTCTCATAATCCTAAAGAGTATAACGGCCTGAAGATGGTTCGCGAAAACGCTGGACCCATCAGCGCGGCAAGGGGTATTAAAGAAATCCAGCATTTAACAGAGTTGCCGTTGCAATCAAACGGACTAAAGGGTGCGGTGTTTAGCCATAAGGGCATGGTTTTAAAAGATTATGTAGCGTTTAATCTTAAAAATATCAATAAGAGCGATTTCAAAGGATTAAAAATAGTGGTTGATACCGCCAATGCCGTGTCAGGAATAATTATTCCTGAAATTTTTAAGGCGCTTCCATGCCGGATTACCCATCTTTTCAAAAAATCAGATGGCCGTTACCCGAATCGTTCACCCGATCCATCACTGTTGGAAAACTTAAAAGCATTGCGGGCGGCGGTGCTAGTTAAAAAAGCTGATTTAGGAGTAGCTTTCGATGGCGATGGCGACAGGATTATCTTTGTTGATGAAAAAGGGGAGGTGGTTAGCGGAAATTTTATCGCTGCTTTGATGGCCGATTTAATTTTAAAAAGACAACCGGGCGAGAAAATTTTTTACGATGTCAGGTCAAGCAATATTATAAAAGAGATTATTGAAAGCAGGGGAGGCAAGCCGATTGTCGGACGCATCGGCCATTCTTTCATTAAAGAGAGAATGAGAAAAGAACAAATTCTTTTCGCTTCGGAACTTTCCGGCCATTATTATCATAAAGACCATTATTTTTGTGACGCGCCGTTTTTCGTACTATTTACGATATTGAAAGAGCTTAAAGGAAAAACATTTTCTCAATTAGTTAAACCGTATCAGAAATATCACCATTCGGGCGAGATTAATTTAGAGATAAAAGATAAGGAATCGGCGATAAATAAACTGAAAAGCCGTTATAGCAACGGCAAGATTTTAACTATTGACGGGTTAAGGGTTGATTATGATGACTGGTGGTTCTTGGCGAGGCCTTCAAACACCGAGCCAGTTTTAAGATTAGTTATTGAAGCGAAAACAAAAGATTTGCTGGATAAAAAGAAAGAAGAGCTTTCGGCTCTTCTGAATTTAGAGAAGTAGTTGAGTTCAACCCCAGGGCAATGCGATTGCCCGTTAAACTAAAGCGTGCTTTAGTTTAACCCCATTTTTTTGCGCACGTCCTGTATGGTGGCTGCGGCGATAATCTGGGCTCGTTTTCGGCCGCGCTCTAAGATCTCTTTTACATAAACCTCCCTGGAAAGGAGTTCTTTTTTCTTTCGGCGGAAAGGTTCAAGTTTCAGAATTAGAAGTTCAGCCAAGGATTTTTTAAAATCACCGTATCCTTTATTCTTGAACTTTTTCTCAAGCTCGTTAATAGATTTTTGGCCCACGAGCGAATAGATTGCCAAAAGATTCGCAATGCCCGGCTTTCTTTCAGGATCGTATTTAATCGCCTTGCCGGTGTCGGTTACGGCCGACATGATTTTTTTCTTGATTATTTCCGGTTCGTCAAAAAGGAAAAGGCACGTTTCGGGCTGAGACTTGGACATTTTCTTTTTGGGATTGTTCAGATCCATAATTCGGGCACCCTGTTCTAAAATAAGCGCTTCGGGGATCTCGAAAGTTTTCCCGTATTTCTGGTTGAACTTTTTGGCAAGGTTTTTGGTCAGTTCCAAGTGCTGTTTTTGGTCTTCACCCACCGGCACCGAATTTGTCTGATATAAAAGGATATCGGCTGCTTGGAGGATAGGATAAGTCAAAAGACCGGCGTTGATGTTATTTTTGAATTGCTTAGATTTGTCTTTGTATTGAGTCATTCTTTCCAGTTCCCCTAAGGGAGTTAAGGTATTTAACAGCCAGCAAAGTTCCGTATGCTCTTTGACTTCTGATTGGATGAAAATGATGCATTTTTCCGGATCAAGCCCGCAAGCAATCAGCTCGATAGCCGCATTAATAACCTGTTTGGGAAAATTTTTCGGATCCTGGGGGATGGTTAAGGCGTGCAAGTCTGCGACAAAGAAAAGACACTCCCCGGTTTCCTGGAGTTTTTTCCATTGATTGACAGCTCCAATGTAAGAGCCGAGGTGCAGCGATCCGGTTGGTTGTATTCCTGATAAGATTCTCATATATTAGACTTCGATGATGACGGGCAGAATCATGGGGCGTCTTTGGGTTCTGGCGTAGAGAAAGTCGCCGATGCGGTTTCTGACATTATCTTTGACATACGACCAGTTGACCGCTCCGCCCGATCCGGTTGATTTTTCAACGATATCGATCACTCTTCTTCGCGTATCTCTCAGCAATAACTTCGACTCTTTGAGGTAAACGAACCCTCTAGATATTATATCAGGAGAACCCTTAACTTTACCAGTTTTTCGGTCGATAATGGCGACAATCACAAACATGCCGTCTTTAGACAAAGTTTGCCTGTCTCTTAAAACAACCTCTCCGACATCGCCCACACCTAGGCCATCCACCATGATATAACTTGCTTCAACGGGTTTGGGCTCGATCGCAATTCTGCTTTGGGTTAGATCAATCACTTGGCCATTTTCGACCACGGCAATGTTTTTTTCCGGGATGCCTGCTTCGGCCGCCAAAATTGCATTATTAACCAACATTGAGTATTGGCCGTGGATCGGCAGGAAAAACTTCGGTTTCATGAGATTCATCATTTCTTTCAATTCTTCCTCCTGGCCGTGTCCGCCCGCGTGAATATCCATCATTTTATAGTGGAAAACCCTGACCTGCTGGCGGTAAAGCTCGTCTTTTAAAACCTGGACGGTCCTTTCGTTGCCTGGTACGACTGACGAGGAAAAGATGACGGTATCTTGTTTTCTTAATCTCACGAATTTATGTTCGCCGTTGGCGATTCTCATAAGTACCGCTTGGCCTTCGCCTTGAGCGCCGGTGCAGACCAAGGTGACTTTATGGTCCGGGAAATTCTGTATTTGATTGGGCTTGATTAAAGTGCCTTTTTCCGATTTGATGTAGCCCAATTTTTTGCAGATTTCGACATTAGTTCTCATAGAGTACCCGTCAACTGCAACTTTTCTTCCATATTTTTCGGATAAAGCGATAACCTGCTGGATCCTGTTAATAAGCGAGCCGAAAGTGGCGGCGATGATGCGGCCTTTAGACTGCTTGAAAATTTCTTCAAGATTTTCCATGATTTTCCTTTCTGACAACGAGTGGCCCTGTTCTTCCGCTCCCGTTGAGTCAGACATCAAAAGCAAAATGCCTCGCGAACCGATTTCTTTCAATTTTTGGAAGTTTGTCGGCGTATCATAAACCGGATCGTCATCGAACTTGAAATCAGAAGTATGTATCAAATTGCCGACAGGGGTTTCGATGAAAAGTCCCATATTGTCAGCGATATTGTGGTTTTGCTTGAAAAATTCAACTACGAACGGACCGAGTTTGACTCTCTCGTCATTTGTGACTCTGGTTAAATTAAGTTTGGGAAGATACGAAAAATCTTCCTGTCTTTTGAGTATTATGCCGGCCGTCAGCCCCGAGGCAAAAAGCGGCGGGTTGCCTAGCTTCTCGATAATATAGGGGACAGCGCCGATGTGATCATAGTGGCCGTGGGTGAAAACTACCCCGACTATGTCTTTCTCCTTGCCCTTTAAATAGGCGATATCCGGGATAATAAAATCAACGCCGGGCATGTCTTCTTCAGGCATGCGTAAGCCTATATCAACGATTAAGATCGCCCTCTGATATTCAATACACATCATATTGCGGCCGACTTCGCCTAATCCTCCTAATGGTATAATTCTTAAATTTTTTCCTATCATATGCTTATATTAAAGCTGCCGCCCGACAAGGGGCGCCATTAACTAATTTTAATTTCCAAGGAAAACAATGCAAAACAAAATTTTCCGGAGCTTTTTCCAAAAAGAGGCCCTCTAAAAGCAGAATGTCTTTTTGCAAAAAAGCGCTGTGAACTTGCTTATTGCCGACGGTTAAACTATCAACGCCGACTAATTCCAAGTTGCCGAAGGTCGACAGCCATTCGGCGCAGTCTTGCGTAAATTTAGGGAGGTCGCTAACGCTGATTTTCGTTTTTTGGCGAAAATCTGCGTCCCGCTCGTATCTTTCCATTATTATATCGAAACCCGTCCTAATCAGCAAGGCCTTGGTTTGGCTGATTTCATTCTGATAAGGTTCAAGATCGGTTTTTTCGATTATTTTTTTGCCCAGAATTTTGATTAAAATCGCCGGCTGGACGAATTTTTCCAAAGGATAATCGCCGATTAGTTTGCCGCCCGGTATTTGATGCCCGGGGGAGTCAAGGTGCGTCAAAACATGAACGCCCGCCTTAATAGCCTCACTATTGTGGCTCGCGCCCTTTTCCATAGATTCTATTTGTTCCAATTCAAAAATCGGATCGCCCGGATAGGTAAGCGATGTTTCAGAAACCGTTTGCGATAGATCAATAATTGTCATTTAATAATATAGTAATTGTGCCGAGGGCGGGAGTCGAACCCGCAAGCTTTTGGGCACACGGTTCTGAACCGTGCATGTTTACCAGTTTCATCACCTCGGCGAGATGTTGGTTAAATTTCTTCTTTCAGAAATTTTTCGAGTTCTTCTTTAAAACGGGGATCTTTAAGCGCAAGATAGATGTTTGATTTCAAATAAGCGAGCTTGTTGCCGCATTCCAGCCACTTGCCTTCGAATTCGTAGCCGTAAACTTTCATTCCTTTCTTGATCATTTCATTGAAGGCGCCAGCCAATCTTATTTCGCCGTCGGCTCGGCAGGAGCCATTTTGCAGGGTTTCGAAAACATTTTTATCAATAACGTATTTGCCAACCACTGCCAAATCAGATGGTTCTTTGCCCGGCGCCGGTTTTTCTTTAATACCCAAAACTTCAAAAGTGCGCGGAGCCACTTCTTTGACCCGGACGACTCCGTAGGAGGAAAGCTTGTCTTTAGGTAGGCGATATAAAGCTAAGACCGGGGCTTGATATTTGTCGTAAACATCAATCAGTTGCTGGCCGCAGGGTTTTTCCGAGTGCACAATGTCGTCGCCGAAAAGCACTAAGCAGGGCTCGCCATTGGCAGCGGCTTGGGCCTGCAAGACCGCATGTCCGTCGCCCAATTGAGTTTGCTGTAAAACGAAAGAAAAACTGAGACTCTTGGCGTTTTCCTCAACATTAGCCAATTCGGCCAGAAGATCGTTCTTGCCTCTCGACTTCAAAATTGCTTCGAGTTCCGGGGAGTTTTGGGCGTACTGAGCGAAATAGCGTTCCACCTCTTTTTTTTCGGGTCGGTTTACAAAGATTACTTTCTTGGCGCCGGATTTCCTGGCTTCGTCCACAATGTATTGGATAGTCGGTTTGTCGATCAACGGAAAAAATTCCTTGGGCAAAACCTTGCTCAAGGGCAGGAATCTCGTGCCGAGTCCGGCTATTGGGATAATTGCTTTAGTAACTTTGGTTGCCATTTTTTTAATGGTTTCTCAAAACGCAGCTTTGATACCATACCATACTTTTTATTTTTAATCCAGCCCTTGGCGGTGAAGTAATAGCAAGCCCCCTGTTTTTCTACGAAAGAGTCGTAAATATTTCGGCAGGCTTCGCATACCCAGTTAGCTTCTTTAAGGGTTTCTTTTTTTGACGGGTTTATGGTGACGTGGCTGTAATAAGGGGGGATGATGACAACCTCGCCTTTTTTAGCTTTGACGGCATAAACATCTTCGATTTTATTGCCGGCGTATTTTTGAAGCAAATAAAGCGCCTGTCCTGCAAGCACGATATAAACTTCGCCGTAGGTTCCCGGATGATTATGGCCCTTGGTTTTGACAAATTCTTGGCCGAGCATTAGAGGCGGGATGACCGTGATGTCGTATCTTAATCCGTCTTTTTTCTTCACGCCTCGATACATATAATATAATTCAAGATTCGGAGCGGTTTTTGACCACTTCTGGTCGTAAAGAACTTCTTTCATGTCGTTTAAAAGCCTCACTTCCATGCTCTTTTTTGGTTAGTGTACCAATTCTCGATATTGGCGAACCTTTCGGAGGGGTCAACGATCATACCCGTTTCCAAGCCTCCCTTGATTTTTTTGCTGACGAAATAGACATAATCGGGGCTGTAAAGGAAGACGCAAGGCGCATCGGCAATTAAAATGTTTTGGAGCTCCTGGTATTTTTTAGTTCGCGTCGTTTCATCCAAGCTAACTCGAGCCGTCTCCAGTAATCCGTCAACTTTTTTGTTTTCGTATTTTGCCAAATTCAGTCCCGGGTCTTTGACTTGGGAAGAATGCCAGAAGGGGAAGGGGTCGGGTATCTCTCCCAGAACCTCGCCGAAAAGCAGCATTTCATAATTTCTCGGCTTGATGACGTCTTGAGTTAATTGGGAAACCGGATAGGTTGTGATCTCGACGTCAATGCCGGCAGCGGTCCATTGTTTTTTGATAATTGAAGCCACTTCTTTCAGGGTAGGGTCGTCAACGGTTATCAGCGAGAAAGCCAAGGGCGTTTCTTTGGGCGCCTGGGCGCAGATTTCATTAAGTTTGGCGCGGGTGTTTTTGCTGACCGTACCCGTTCCTTGGGTCAATCCTCCCGGCGCTAAAATATCTTCCCTGTATTTTTCTTGAAACCGGATGACGGCAGTTTTGGTTTGGGCGCCGAAATTTCCGGTAATCTGACCCTCGGGATAAACTTCAGGATCGCGCGCCAAACATGTTTGCAGGGCAGTCACTTCCGCACCCTTACTGCCCAATTTGAGTTCGCTTTTGAATTCGGTTAAAGTCGCTTTGGTTACTTGGACCCATTGATTGTCTCTTTTCTGCAATCCTGTTTTTTCCAATAAAACTTGCGCTTTTTCTACACTAAATTCGTAGACGTTGGCCGGCAATTCGTAGCCGTAAATTTCCGGCAAAATGGGGGAGTCGACAGTTTGCCCTCGGCCAAGAAGCACGCTTTGGACGATCTCGGTTTTGTCGGTGGCGTAATTTAAAGCTTGTCTTATCTTGGCGTCAGCCAAAAATTTAGATTCATCCGCATTGAAAAAGATGGCAAAGTACCTGGGTAAAGACAAAGAAGCTTCGTTAAGTATTCCATTTTTAAAAAGGTCAAAATACGCCGGAGAAGTTACCGAAAAGCCATCAACCTCTTTTCTTTTGGCGGCGTTGACTAAATCAGCTTCCGATTCGAAAAACTTGAAGGAAATTTCCGAAAGATAGGGTTTTTTGTCTTCGCTCGCGAAATAGTTTTTGAATTTAGTTAATTCCAGAGAAACAATGACATTCGCGCCGTTCTGCTTGAGCGCTTTAAATTGGTAGGGGCCCGATCCCACAGGTTTCAAATTATAGTTTGTCAGCAGGAAGTTTTGCGGAGAGATATTCTGCCAGATGTGTTCGGGCATGATTTTTAAATCTTCCAATCTCTCTAAAAAAGCGCTGTAGGGGTCCTTGATTTTCAAACTTAAGGCGTAGTCGCTGATTTTTTGCGTTTCGATCCCCAAATAATTGGCTCGGAGCGGACTTTTATAATCGGGGTTTTGGATGATTTTGATGGTGAAGATGACATCGTCAGCGGTAAGCTTTTCGCCGTCATGCCAAAAAACATTGTCTTCCAGGGTAATTTCATAAACCTTGCCGTCCTCCGTGATTTTCAATTCCTGCGTGAGGTCCGGCACCAGGCTCGAAAAGATGATTTCCACGAGGTCGCGGTCCACATCCGAGCTTTGCGCATAAATCGGATTGATAAAGCGGGGGCTGCCGACCAGCCCCTCGACATATTTTCCACCGGCCGAAGGATTAATCTCGGTGTGTTTTATATAAAAATTGATTGCCGAAAAAAGTCCCGAGCCGATAAATAATCCGAGAAAAACAAAAAAGGCGATTTTTTCCTTTTTACTCAAAACGGAAAGGAATTGAAACCACTGCTTTCTAGAAGGCCATTTGGTTTTTCTAAAAAACTTTAAAAAATTGAGCATCGTTTTAGAGAACGAGGTTGGCGATGGCGAGAATTAGGAATGAGGCGGCCATAACGACCGTCGCCCAGAAGATTTTTTTCTGCACTCCCCGGAGCGTTCCGTAAAAGCCGCTTTCCTGCCCGAAAGCGGAGCCTAAAGCGGTTCCTCTTTGCTGCAGGAGGATTAAAACGATTAAAACTGCCGAAACAATTAATTGAGCGATGATTAAAATGTTAGTCATGTTTTTTGTTGAAGAATAAGCCGAGGATATTGCTCAACCCCCAAACTATCAAAGTCGTCCAAAAAAGAGGCAGAAGACCAGTAATCACAAGCTGCGCATAGACAATGTCGATGATCCAGACCATGGCCATATTGATGACCACTTCAAATAATCCCAAGGTCAGAATCCTCAAAGGCAGGGTGATAATTCTAAGCACCGGCTTGATGAAAAAATTAACTAGGCCCAATAAAATTCCCGCAAGCGCCAAGCTTATCAAACTGCCGGTAAAATCGACTCCAGTAACGAAACTTACCGCAATCCACAATCCCAGAATGCCTGCAACTATTTTGGTAAGCAATTTCCGCATTTTTTTATGATAGCAGATTATTATTGTTTCAACAAGAACTTTTTTCTCAAGTGGTGGTGGTATCTCCGGGCAAACCTGTGGGCCTCGTCTCTCAGCTGTAAGATTAAATTAAAGGATTGCCGCGGCAATATTTTAAGCAAAACCGGCTTTTTCTGCCTTTCTATATATAATTTATTGTTTTTCTTAGCCAAACTTATTATCTTCGTATTTTTGAGATTTGAGATTTGAGATTTGAATTTGAGCGCGATATTCAGTTGTGCTTTGCCCCCGTCAATCAGTATTAAATTTGGATAGGGCCATTCTCGATGTTTAAACCTTCTCTCCAGTACTTCTTTGAGCATGGCTATGTCGTTGGGTTTTTGTTCGATTCTGATTTTAAACTGGCGGTACTGAGACTTGTCGGGTTCGCCATCGGTGAATACCACCATAGCTCCCGTTGCATCTTTCCCTTGGATATTGGCGACATCATATGCCTCAGCTCGTTGATATGAGTAAGGTAAAAAAACCGGCGCATGGGCAAATACTTTTTCTAAAGAGGCGATTTGGTTTTTGATTTTTTCAGCCTCTTCGAATCTTTGGTTTTTTGATAAAACGGCCATTTCTTTTTTTAAATCTTTTAAAACAGAATTTTTTCCTTGAGAAAGCATTGTCATTAGGTTTTTTACGTTTCTCTGACACTCTTTTTTCATTTTTTCCTTAAATCCCGGTACTGTTTGTTTGACCAGGCAGGGAGCGGGGCAGCGGCGGAGCTGATACCATAAGCAAGGGTGTTCGGGCAGGTTTTTACAGCTCCTGTAAGGGAAAACCTTTCTCAAAATCTTCAGCGTTTCTTTCAAAGCCCTTCCATCAACAAATGGTCCGATGATGGAGGACCGACCTCCATCATTTTGGGGCTGGTGAGTGATGAATATTTGAGGGAATTCTTCTTTGGTTGCGACAACATAAAAATAATTTTTGTCATCCCGCCAGACGGTGTTGTATTTCGGCTGGTACTTTTTGATTAATTGCGCCTCCAGAATTAAAGCATCAATTTCAGAATCAGTTTTAATATACCCCAGTTGCTCGGCTAAGCCGAGCAACTCCTTGTGCTGTTTGATCCGGCTTTTGATATTGACGGCTTTGCCGATATATAGGAGCTTAGCTCCCTTTTTGAAACAATAGACCCCCGTAGTTTCGGGTAGATTTTCAATTTTATTTAATCTCGGGCTGGAAAAATTCATTGATTTTTATGTTTTTCGTTACGATCTCGCTTATTTTTTTATCTTGGATTTTAACTTCGATGATTTGGCTTTGCATTGTTTCTTCGGAAAATCCTTGGTCAAAAATGAAATTACCTAAACTGTAAATGCCTTGTTGAACGATATGCGGGTGGTGATGGACCACAACGTCAGCGCCGGCTTCTTCCGCCATTTTGTTAAAATCGATTTGGAATTGCGTAGGAGTTTTTTGGTATTCTTCGCCGGCATGCAAAGAAACGATTAAGATATCAGCATCTTGTTTAGTTATTTTGATTTCTTCTGTTATTGCGCCGAAATCATCTTTTGAAATTTGGCTGGGGCCGAAGGCGGTGTAGGCCAAGAAAGCAATTTTCGTGCCGTCAATTTCTTTAATGACCGGCGCACCGATACCAGCCGCTTCAATACCGGCTTTTTTCAACCTGATAATTGTATCTTCAAAAGCGATCCGACCGTAATCAAAAGCATGGTTGTTGGCCAAAGATACTACGTTGACATTGGCGAAATTCAATGCACCGATAGTTTTTGAATCCATTCTAAAAGAATAAATACTGCCGACTTTCGTGCCTTTATCCGAAATTGGTCCCTCTAAATTGCCGAAAACAATGTCCGCTTCCCTTAAATAATCGGCGATTTTTAAAAAAGGAAATCTGAAATCATTGTTCCCGTATTTTCCGATCATATATGCTACGCCCCGATCGAATACCATATCGCCGACTAGAATAATACTGATTGGCGAAGGCTCCGGTTGTCCTTGCGTCGGCGCTAAGGACGAAAGGGGAACGACCAAGATAATCAAAAAAGGCAGTAAAAACAAGATTTTCTTCATCATTTAATTCTAACCCCATAACTTAATTCTTGCCAAGGCTTGACATTTGGCGTATAATGAGAAACTGCCTTTTATGATGCCGAACAACGTTATTAAAATCCGCGGGGCGAGAGTCCACAATCTGAAAAACATCGATGTGGACATTCCTAAAAATAAATTAGTGGTAATTACCGGTCTTTCGGGTTCGGGCAAGTCAAGTTTGGCTTTTGATACTTTATACGCCGAAGGTCAAAGAAGGTATGTCGAATCGCTTTCGGCTTACGCGAGGCAGTTTCTGGGAGTGATGCAAAAGCCGGATGTCGATAAAATCGAAGGTATTTCACCAGCCATTTCGATCGACCAGCGGAAATCAACTCATAACCCGCGATCAACCGTGGGCACGATTACGGAGATTTACGATTATCTCCGCCTTTTGTTTGCAAGAATCGGAGTTCCTCATTGCCCCAAGTGCGGCAAAGTTATTTCCTGCCAGACGGTGGATCAAATCACCGACCAAATCTTGAGCTTGCCGAAAGACAGCGAAATTATTATTTTAGGTTCGGTGGTTAGGGGCAAAAAGGGAGAGCATCACGGCATTCTTGATGAAATCCACCGGGCCGGTTTTGTGAGAGTGAGAATTGACAATACAATCCATCGGACTGAAGAGGCGTTGAATCTGGAATTAGACAAGATGAAGAAACATAATATTGAAGTGGTGGTTGATAGGCTTATTTTGAACCAAGAACTCGACAAGCCGAGATTAGTTGATTCAATCGAAACCGCCTTGAAATTAGGTAAAGGCGTCATAACTGTTCAACACTCGGTGTCGAACAAGGATAGGGATTTAATTTTCAGTGAGCATTTTGCCTGTGAGGAGTGCGGAGTTTCTCTGCCGGAAGTAGAGCCGCGGCTTTTTTCTTTCAACGGCCCTTACGGCGCTTGTCCCTCGTGCCAAGGGCTCGGCGAAAAACTGGAAGTTGACCCGAAGCTGGTTATTCCCAACACCAACTTAACGTTGGCCGAGGGAGCTATTTTCCCTTGGGCCCACGCTTCCCATAAAATAGGCAGGCAGGGATATTTTTGGCTCCAGCTCCAGGAGTTGGCGAGGAAACACAAGTTTTCTTTGGATGAGCCGGTTAAAGAGCTGTCGGAAAAAACCATTAATTTGATTTTATACGGCGAAGAGGGGTTTGAGGGAGTAGTTCCCAATCTGGAAAGGCGCTATCACGAAACCGATTCTGATTGGACGCGCCAGGAGATTGAGCAATATATGATTGAGAAAGAATGCGAGGTCTGCCGCGGCAAAAGATTGAAGCCCGAAGTCTTGGCGGTAACCGTCGCCGGGAAATCGATCGACGACATCGTTTCCATGTCGACAGTGAAGCTCCAGGAATTTTTCACTGGTTTGAAAATGAAAGATCATGAGCTGAAGATCGCCGGAGCTATTATTAAAGAAATTTTAAACAGGCTGCAATTTTTGATCGATGTCGGCCTGGACTACTTAACTTTGGGACGTAGGGCCGGCACTTTGTCCGGAGGGGAGGAACAGCGAATTAGGTTGGCGACGCAAATCGGCTCGAAATTGACCGGCGTCCTTTATATATTAGACGAGCCGTCTATTGGTCTTCATCCCCGAGATCAGCAAAAACTCATCGGGACGTTGAAAAAATTAAGAGATCTTGGCAATTCGGTTATCGTGGTTGAGCACGACGCTCAAACTATGCGGGCTTCCGATGAAATCATTGATGTGGGGCCGGGAGCGGGCAAATACGGCGGCAGGATTATCTTCCAAGGGACTTACAAGGAAATTCTCAAGGCCCCGACCTTAACCGGCGAATATCTTTCCGGCCGGAAAACCGTTGAAGTCCAGCCGGCGAATTCAAAAACCAAATCCCAAAATTCTAAATTCCTGGTTATTAAGGGAGCGAGAGAGCATAATCTGAAAAATATCGACGTTAAAATTCCTTTGGGAAAGCTGGTCTGCATTACCGGAGTTTCCGGTTCGGGCAAGTCTTCTTTAATGAACGACATTCTGGCCAGGTCTCTTTTGCGCAAGTTTTACCATGCGAAAGAAGTGCCCGGCGAACACAAAGCCATTTTAGGCACGGAACATTTAAATAAAGTAGTTCTGGTCGATCAGTCGCCGATCGGCCGGACTCCGCGGTCCAACCCCTGCACCTATACGGGAGCTTTCGCTTACATCAGGGATTTGTTTACCAAAACCAAGGAAGCCAAAATTCGGGGATACGGTCCGGGCAGGTTTTCTTTCAATGTTAAAGGCGGCAGATGCGAAGCGTGCGAAGGCCAAGGCATGAAGAAAATCGAGATGTACTTTTTGCCGGACATTTATGTTGAATGCCAGGAGTGTAAAGGCAAAAGATTTAATAAGGAAACTTTGGCTGTGGAATACAAAGGAAAGAATATCGCCGATATTTTGGAAATGACGGTGGAAGAATCGGCGGAGTTTTTTAAGAACATTCCCGGCATCGCTGATAAATTAAAAACCTTGAACAGCGTTGGTTTGGGCTATATGCATTTGGGGCAGGGGGCGACCTCGCTTTCGGGAGGCGAGGCGCAAAGAGTGAAGCTGGCCACCGAGCTTGCCCGGAAAGCCACAGGCAAGAGCCTATATATCTTAGACGAGCCGACGACCGGGTTGCATTTCGACGATGTCCGAAGGCTGGTCCAAGTTTTGCGTGGGCTTGTCGAAAAAGGCAATACGGTTTTGGTGATTGAACACAATTCCGATGTCATCAAAAATGCAGACTGGATTATTGACCTTGGCCCGGAAGGCGGGGACAAAGGCGGCTATATCGTGGCCGAAGGCCCGGTCAAGGAAATCGTGAAAAGTAAAAAGAGCTATACCAGTCAATTTCTCAAAACATCTTGACAAATAAAATTAAATAATTAATATTACAATATTATGAACATCAAACCAATTTCCGACCACGTTTTAATCGAGCCCATTAAAGGAGAAGAAAAAAGCAAGGGCGGCATTTTATTGCCCGAAACCGCCGAAAAAGAAAGGTCAGAACAGGGCAAGATTATTGCCGTGGGGCCTGGCAAAAAAGACAAAACCGGGAAAATCATCCCGATGGAGGTAAAACCGGGCGACAAAGTTTTATTTACCAAATACGGCCCGAATGAAATTAAAATTGATAATCAAGAATATTTAATTGCCAAGGAAGAAGACATTCTCGCGATTCTTGAATAGAATCGCGCAATTTCTAATTTCTAATTTTTAAACAAAATAGTATGGCCAAACAAATTTTATTTAAAGAAGAAGCGAGAAGAAAAATTAAAGACGGCATCGATAAAATCACCGATGCGGTCAAGGTTACCTTGGGCCCAAAGGGCAGACACGTTGTTTTAGATAAAGGATTCGGAGCACCCGAGATCTGCGACGACGGAGTAACGATTGCCAAAGAAATCGAGTTGTCCGACAGAGTGGAAAATATGGGAGCAGAGCTTGTTAAACAAGTCGCCGAAAAAACCAACGACATAGCGGGCGACGGCACCAGCACGGCCGTGGTTTTAACCCAGGCTATTTGCGCAGAAGGTTTAAAAAACGTGGCGGCCGGAGCCAATCCTTTAGCTTTAAGACGCGGTATTGAGAAGACAACTAAAGCCGTGATAGCTGAACTTAAAAAAATGTCAAAGCAAATTTCCGGCGAAGCCGAAGTGGCGCAAGTTGCTACTATTTCAGCCGGCAACACTGATATCGGCAAACTGATCGCCGAGGTTGTTTCGGAAGTGGGCAAGGACGGAGTTATTACCGTTGAAGAATCCAAAACTTTCGGATTATCTAAAGAAATCGTGAAGGGCCTTCAATTTGACCGAGGTTACATCTCTCCTTATATGATTACCAACGCCGAAAGAATGGAAGCGGAATTTGAAGACCCGTATATTTTAATTACCGATAAAAAAATCTCCTCGATCCAGGATATTCTGCCGATATTGGAAAAAATCGCGCAGACCGGCAAGAAAGAATTAGTGATTATCGCCGAAGATGTTGACGGCGAAGCTTTAGCCACTTTATTGGTTAATAAAATTCGCGGGATTTTCAACGCTTTGGCCATCAAAGCCCCGGGTTTCGGCGACAGGAAAAAAGAAACACTGGAAGATATCGCTGCGGTTACCGGCGGTAAGGTTGTTTCGGAAGAAATAGGTCTAAAATTAGATAAAGTAGAGCTTGATGTTTTGGGCAGTGCGCGCAAGGTCGTGGCCACCAAAGAGAACACCACCATCGTTGATGGCAAGGGCAAGAAAGAAGAAATTGAAGCCAGAATCAACCAAATCAAAAACGAAATTAAGATTGCTACTTCCGATTTCGATAAAGAGAAATTACAGGAAAGATTGGCTAAACTTTCCGGCGGCGTTGCCGTAATCAAGGTAGGGGCTGCTTCTGAAGTAGAACAAAAAGCCGTTCAGCGGAAAACCGAAGATGCTTTGAATGCGACCAGAGCCGCCATTGAAGAAGGTATTTTACCGGGCGGGGGAGTGGCGCTTTTGAGATCAATTGCGGTTTTGGCTGATTTGCACTTAGAAGGAGATGAAAAAACTGGTTCGAATATTTTAAAAGTGGCTTTGGAAAAACCGATCAGGCAGATTGCCGAAAACGCGGGCGTGGACGGCGCCGTGGTCGCCGAAGAGGTCAAGAAACACGAGGGCAGTTTCGGTTTCAATGCCGAAACCATGCAATACGAGGACTTGATTTTATCGGGCATCATTGATCCGACCAAGGTGGTAAGATCGGCACTTGAAAATTCCACTTCAGCCGCTTCGATGATTTTGACGACCGAAGCTGTAGTAGCCGAGAAACCCGAAGAGAAAAAAGAGGGCCATCAAATGTCGCAGATGGGCATGGGCTACTAAATTTGCTATAATAAGAGTATATGAACACACCTCAACTTATTTTAGCCATCGTCGTTTTATTGGTTCTTTGGACGATCTTAACCTATAATCGCTTCGTGACGCTGCGCAACAGGGTTAAAGAAGCCTGGGCCGACATCGATGTTCAATTAAAGAGGCGTTACGATTTAATTCCCAATTTATTGGAAACGGTCAAGGGATATGCCACTCACGAAAGAGAGCTTTTGGAAAAAGTGACCCAGGCCCGAACTCAAGCTATGAGGGCTCAAACCATCAAAGAGAGGGGAGACGCCGAAAACGCTTTGTCCCAAACCTTAAAATCGCTCTTTGCTGTTTCAGAAAACTATCCTCAATTGAAAGCCTCGGAAAACTTTTTAGAATTACAGCGAGAGCTGACCGATACTGAAGATAAAATTCAGGCATCTAGGCGTTTTTACAATGGTAATGTCAGAGACTTCAATACTCTATTACAGTCTTTCCCGCAAAATGCAGTGGCTGGTATTTTCAATTTCAAGGCAGCTGAATTTTTTGAAATAACCGAAGTTGCGGAGAAGCAGCCCGTAAAGGTTAATTTTTAATCAACTTACGATGTTGCACAGGCCTGTGCAACATCGTAAGTTAAACATGACAATTTATACTCATGCCGAATCCAATATTCGGAAGACTTGGGTTCTAGTTTCTTTGTTTTTCGTTTTTATTATTGGGCTGGGATGGGTTGCGAGCTATGTTTTCCAAAACCAGAATATTTTGATTTTCGCTGTCGTTTTTAGCTTAGTGATGAATTTCGTCAGTTTTTGGTATTCCGATAAGGTTGTTTTGGCTATCACCAAGGCCCGCCCAATAGAAAAAAAGGATAATCCGGGACTTTACCGCATTGTTGAAAATCTCTGTATTACGGCGGGGCTCCCCGTGCCTCGGATTTATATTACCCCCGAAGCGCAACCCAATGCTTTTGCTACGGGGCGGGATGCCCAGCACGCCGTCATCGCTGTCACTCAAGGATTGCTGGAAAAGCTTAATAAGCAAGAATTGGAAGGCGTTATTTCTCACGAACTTTCCCACATCGGCAATAAAGACATGTTGCTCATGACCGTAGTCGTGGTTTTGGTGGGATTCGTCAGTATTCTGTCGGATATATTCGTGAGATCGATGTGGTTCGGAGGTGCCAGGAAAAGAGACAATAATAACAGCGGCCAAGTAGGCGCAATTTTGATTTTAGTAGGCGTAGTTTTAATGGTTTTGTCGCCGTTAATAGCTCTATTGATCCAAATGGCTATTTCCCGCAAGAGAGAATTTTTGGCCGATGCTTCCGGCGTTCTGTTGACGCGGTATCCCGAAGGCTTGGCCCGCGCTTTGGCGAAAATAGCAGCTGATCCAACGCCCATAAAAAAAGTTTCCAATGCTACCGCCCATCTTTATATTTCCAATCCTTTCCGGGGGAAAAGTTTTTCGTCTTTATTCTTGACACATCCGCCGATTGAGCAGAGAATTAAAGCGTTAAGGGAGATGGAAATTTGATTTGGAGAGGTCGCATAGTGGCCTAGTGCGTCCGCTTGGAGAGCGGATATACCGCAAGGTATCGCGAGTTCAAATCTCGCCCTCTCCGCTTTTAATTAAAAAATAATTAACAATTAAAACCTATGGAAACAAAAAAATTCATCCTCTTCGTTTTGCCCGAAAAATTGGGCATTTGTCGTTTTGCCGAAAGAGGCGCTATTCCTGCCTGGGCGCAAGATATTAATTTCTGCTCTATTACTCGGACGAAAACCGAGTTATCTATAGTCTGCCCTCAAGATGAAATTCCGGGAGGCGTTTTGGTGGAGAGAGATTGGCGGGCTTTCAAGCTTGAAGGTGATCTTGGTTTAGAATCGGTCGGTGTTATCGCCGCTTTATCTAAACCCCTAGCCGATGCCGGCATAAGTATTTTCAACGTCTCGACTTACGAAACCAATTATGTTTTGGTTGAAGAGAAAAATCTTGCGAAAGCCGTTGAGGTTTTGAGTAAGTTTTGCGAAATCCATCAGTAAAAAATATGGAAAAGATTAAAAATCTAAAAGAATATCAGGAGATCTGCAAAAAGACTGCCATGAAATTCAAGGACAAAGAAAAGGAAATTCTAACCTGGGGTTTAGGTATGGCGGGGGAGGCAGGGGATGTCGCTGGCTGCATTAAAAAGACTTTTTCCCATAAAAACGACCAGACTGCAGGCATTAGAGAGAACTTGGGCGACACCTTGTGGTATCTGGCCATGATCTGTAACTATTTTGGCTGGGATTTAGATGAAGTTTTGGGCGAAAACATCGCAAAGCTGGAAAAAAGATATCCGCAGGGCTTTACCGAGCAAAAGGCCAAGCGTCAGGGCATCGACTGGAACGAGAAATAAACTCTGTTTAACTTACGATGTTAAACATTTTGCGGACGAGAAGTAATTAATTTAAACGCATGATTTATCAAGACCGAATTTACGGAGAATTTAAGATTGAGGAGCCGGTAATTTTGGAATTAATAAATTCTAAAACATTACAAAGATTAAAGGACATAGACCAGGCAGGTTACCCGCCTTTGTATTACAATCCTCGTTCTGTTCCAGTTTCAGAGTTGGCTCATACTCGTTTTGAGCACTCGTTAGGAGTTTATTGTTTGCTTAAAAAATTTAATGCGTCGTTAGAAGAACAGATTGCTGGTTTAATCCACGATGTTTCTCACAGCGTTTTTTCCCACTGCATTGATTATGTGCTTGATACGGGTTCGGAAAAAGAGCATAATTATCAAGATAATATCTTTGAAAATTATGTCAAAAATTCTGAAATTCCAGAGATCTTTAAAAAGCACGATATTGATATTAATTTCATCTTGGATAAACATAATTTTCCTCTCTTGGAGAAATCCTTACCAGATTTGTGCGCGGATAGAATTGATTATTCTTTGAGGTCCGGAATGATTTTTAAGGAAATTAGCAGAGAAGACTTAAATCTTCTTCTAGATAATTTAACAGCAGAAAACCATAACTGGATTTTCAAAAACTTTGAAAACGCCAAAAAATATGCCGAATTGTTTTTCAAAATGAATTCCTTTTATTATGCAGGATTATCATCGGCAGTCATGTTTAGGACGGTCGGCGATACTATGCGATATGCCTTGCAAGTGGGTTATATTTCGGAAAATGATTTATATACCACTGACGGAGAGGTTTTAGGAAAAATTAAAGAAAACTTAGAAGGGGACGAAAAGCTCAGATTACTTTTTGACAGGATGAACAATTTAGTTAGATTTCAGAATGATCCTAAAGATTACGATGCCCATGTTTTTTGCAAATCTAGATTAGTCGATCCTTTATCTAAAGAAGGCGCTCAAATAAAAAGAATTTCGGAGAGTGATACCGAATGGGAAGATATTTTAGAAAAAGAATTACGGCCCAAAGAATATTTTATTAAATTTGAAAGATGATTATGGAAATCAAAGACAAAAAACTTCACCGGGTTGCGGGCACGGCGATTATCCACAAGGACGGCAAATATTTGTTATTAAAAAGAAGCTTGGAGGAAAAAGCTTTTCCCGGAAAGTGGACGGTTCCCGGCGGCAATATGGAGGTAGACGATTATATCAATCTTCCCGCCAATAAAGCCGGACAGTGGTATAACGCGATAGAAAAGTCGTTGAGAAGAGAGATAATAGAAGAGGCAAACCTTGAGGTCGATAAACTGCATTATTTGGTGGATATAACCTTTATCCGGCCGGACGGTGTTCCGGTGGTTATTTTGAGCTATTGGGCGGATTACAAATCGGGCGAAGCAAAGGCGGGCGAAGACAATATCGATTTTGTTTGGGCGACTTTAGAAGAAGCGAAAAGCTACGATTTGATTCCGGGTATTTGGGAAGAGATAGAAATGGTGGATAAAATCATTAAAAACAGGTAGAATAAAAATATGCTAGATTCAATTTTAAACAGCAATTGGTTATATTTAGTTTTGTTATGGGTTCTGCCCTGGAAGGGCGTGGCTTTGTGGAAAGCGGCCGGAAACAAGCAGAAGAAGTGGTTTATCGCTTTATTGGTTGTAAATACCCTGGCGCTTTTGGAAATCGTTTATATTCTTTTCTTTTCAAAACCCAAACAAAAATGATTTCTTCGCCCATCGAAGAGATAAAAAACCGGCTCGACATTGTCGAGGTAATAGGCAGTTACATCAAGCTCCAGAAAACCGGAGCCAATCTTCGGGCTGTGTGCCCTTTTCATTCCGAAAAAAAGCCGTCGTTGTTCGTTTCGCCGGCTCGCCAAATTTGGCACTGCTTCGGCTGCTCCGCCGGCGGAGATATTTTTAAATTTGTCATGCAGATCGAGGGCGTGGAGTTCGGAGACGCTTTGCGGATTTTAGCTCAAAGGGCGGGTGTAGAATTAAAGAAATATGCGACAGCGGAGGCCGCGCACTTCCAGACCGAAAGAAACAGGCTGCTTGAAATTTGCGAATTAACGTGCCGGTTTTTCGAAAAACAACTGGAAGCGAGCGTTGTCGGCAAAGAAGCCCAAAAATATCTTTTGCAAAGAGGTCTTAAACCCGAATCGATTAAAAAGTGGCGGCTCGGTTATGCGCCCGATGTGTGGCAGGGCTTGTCCGATTTTTTAGCTTCAAGAAACTATCAAAAAAGCGAGATTGAGAGAGCCGGTTTAGGATTAACTTCGGAAAAAGGCTCTTTTTACGACAGGTTCCGAGGCAGAATCATCTTCCCGGTTTTTGATTTCAATTCTCAAGTGATTGGTTTTGGTGGCCGGGTTTTTAAGGAAAAAGACAAAGAAAATATCGCAAAGTATGTTAACACTCCCCAAACCCTGCTTTACGACAAGAGCCGCACTCTTTACGGCTTGGATAAAGCTAAAGTAGCGATTCGGAAGAAGGACGCCTGCATTTTGGTTGAAGGATACATGGATGCTATTTTGTCTTTTCAGGCGGGAGTGGAAAATGTGGTGGCTACTTCGGGCACGGCTTTGACGAATTTGCAGCTCAAAATTTTAAAGAGATATTCCAATAATTTGTTGACCGCTTTTGATATGGATGTGGCCGGTGATTCGGCAACAAAAAGGGGTATTGAGCTTGCCCAGGCCCAGGGCTTTAATATCAAAGTGGTAACAATGACCGGGGGCAAGGACCCGGCCGATATTGTCGTCGAAAATCCGGAAAATTGGGTTCGCATGATTTCAGAGGCAAAATCCATTTTGCAGTTTTATTTTGAATCGGCTTTCAGTCGTTTCGATGCGAAGACCCCCGAAGGAAAAAGAGAAATTTCCAAGGTGCTTTTGCCGGTTTTAAAAATAATTCCCAATGCCATAGAGCGCGCTCATTGGGTTCAGGAATTAGCGAGGAAACTCCAAGTGAAAGAGGAGGTGGTGGAAGAGGAATTAAAGAATATCAGCGGCGGGCCGTCGGTTAATCAATTTTTAGAAATTGAGACTCCGATTCCACCGAAAATCATGACCCGCAAGCAGTTGTTGGAAGAAAGGACTGCTTCCCTGGTTTTAAGGAATCCGGCAAGCACCCTTGAATTGATTACCGAAGACTTCTTGCCGTATTTTGACCCGAAGATTCAAACTATTTTCGTTGATTTGAAACAGCAAAAAATCCTTCAAGCTGACGAATTCGTCGATTACCTCTTTTTGAGGGGCGAGGTTGAGGGCGAGAGCGTTGATTGTATGTCTGAAGTGAAATTAAGCTTGAGAGAGATAGAAAAAATGGAAACGAAAAACAAGCTTGACGAAATTTCCCAGGAGATTAAAAAGGCCGAATTGGAAAAAGAGCTGGAGAGAGTTAACAATCTCACGCGCGAATTTAACAAACTAGCTAATAAGTTACTGGACTGATGGCTAAAAAACAAAAAAAGAGAAAAATCAAAAAGGCTAAAATCAGAAAAAGAAAAAAACAGAAGAAGGTTGCCAGGAGAAAGAACCGCCCAAGGCCAAAAAAAGTTGCAAGAAAGAAAAAAAGAAAAGCTCCCAGATTGAGGACTAGGAAAAGCAAGGTTGTCACTCCCGAGAAGATGGCGGAGCTGATTAAGAAGGGCGAGAATCGCGGCTTTATCACTTACTCGGAAATTTTAAATACCTTCCCGGACATTGAAAAAGATATGAAGGGACTTGATATGCTTTACGAAGAGCTGGAAAAGAGGGGGATAGAGACCCGGGAGTCCAGGGAGTTTTTGGAATTGAAAGAAGATGTGGATAAAGAAAAGGAAGAAATCAAGATAACCTCGGAAGGGGGGCTTGATCCCGTGCAGATGTATTTGAAAGAAATTGGCCGCGTTTCTTTTTTGAGCGCCGATGAAGAGAAGGAGTTGGCAAAAAGGATTGAGAAAGGCGATGAAGAAGCCAAAAAGTCGTTGGCTCGAGCCAATTTGAGGCTGGTTGTTTCCATTGCGAAAAAATATATCGGTAGATCGCCCAATTTAACATTGCTTGATTTGATTCAGGAAGGAAACCTGGGACTTTTCCGGGCTGTAGAAAAGTTTGATTGGAGAAGAGGCTACAAATTTTCAACCTATGCCACTTGGTGGATACGCCAGGCGATTACCAGGGCCTTGGCTGACCAAGCAAGAACTATCAGAATCCCGGTTCATATGGTGGAAACTATTTCTAAATACACTCAAATTAGGCGCAGATTATTGCAGGACTTGGGTCGGGAGCCGTTGCCCGAAGAAATTGCTTCGGAAATGGGCATTGATGTTTCGAAAGTCCATCACATCCAGAAGATTTCTCAAGAAACGGTTTCTTTGGAAACGCCGGTGGGCGAAGATGAAGAGGACAGCGTTTTGGCCGAATTTATTGAGGATGAAAAAGTAATCGCGCCTTCGGTGGAAGCGGCCAGAACCCTGCTCAAAGAAAGATTGCACGGGATTTTGGTCGATTTGACGGCCCGAGAACAGAAGATTTTAGGTATGAGGTTCGGGTTGGACGACGGCATCACTCATACTTTGGAGGAAGTGGGGGAAGCTTTTGGCGTTACAAGAGAAAGAATCCGCCAAATTGAAGCAAAAGCCTTGGATAGAATCAGAGAGCATGACTCTTTGAAAAAACTTAAAGGATATTGATTTTCTCACTAAAATTGGTAGAATAAATTGCATTCCCCTGTGGCGCAATGGTAGCGCGGCTCGCTGTTAACGAGAAGGTTGCAGGTTCGAGTCCTGCCGGGGGAGCCAGTCAGGAATCATTAAAAATTTATCCTCGTTTTCCGCCTCGCCGCTTCGCGGCTCGGCGGCGGCTGGGGGCAAATTTCCGAGTATTTTCCACGCACCGCGTGGAAAATATTTTACATTTTGCTCTTGCAAAATGACGTTCGAGCCGACTTTTTTGAGAAATTGACGTTTTTCAGCCAGATTATCGGATTTTGCGGCAATTTGAACCTGATTTGCTTCCAAAATGAAGGATTTGGCGCGTTCGAGCCACCTGTTCCCGTTTTGCTGAAAAGCCCTCAATTTCTCTGAAATCTCAATCTTTTGGTTGAGGATTTTTTGTTTCTTTGCCAGGTATTCTTCGCGGGAAACATCGTTGTTTAAATGGGCGTCCAAAAGTTTTTCCAATTTATCGTCAAAATCCTCAATTTGAGATTTCAGGTTTTGAGAAAAAGAAAAGTCGGCTCGAAATTTATCCTTTTCGTTTTTATCCAATTCCGCGATCATTTTCTTTATCCAATCCGTGGGCAAAGAAACTTTTTGAAGTATTTTTGAAATCTGTTCTGCCAGCGTTTCTTCCCTGATATACTTCTGGGAGCAGGGGACACGCTTTTTAGTACAGCGGTAATAAATATGGCCCCTCTGAATTTCCGAAGTAATGGCGCAGCCGCATTCCCCGCATTTCAGCAGCCCCCGAAAAGCGTGAGATTCCTTGAGCCGTTTTACCGGCCGGGCCCTGTTTCGCGAAACTTCTTGGCATTTTTCAAAAAGTTTCTTTGCGATCATCGGTTCGTGAACTCCTTGGTGGAGTTCGCCGTTATATTTGAAAACGCCGTAGTAAAATGGATTTTGCAGCATATTCTGGATTACGGAAATGGAAAGTTTATTGCTCTTTCTGCTTAGCAGCCCGGCAGAAGTTATTTTTTCTTTCAAATCTTTCAGAGAATAATTGCCGGTTGCGTAAAGTTCGAAAAGTTTGCGGACAAGCGCGAATCTTTCGGGATCTTTAGTGAGCGTGTGCGTCCGCAAGTCGTTCAAATAGCCGAGCGGAGCGTAGCCAGGTAATTCGCCTCGGCGTAATTTTTGGCGTAGTCCTCTTTTGGTGTTCTCTGAAAGATTATCCACAAAGTATTTTGATTGGCCGAAAGCGATATTGAGCATAAACTTGCCCTGCGGAGTCGGCTCAAACCAAAATGTTGGGAATTTCAGCGATTGGATTTTTCCGCTATCAACGAGGAAGATGATTTTCCCGCCGTCAACGGAATTGCGGGCGAGCCGATCCGGATGCCAAGCCAAAATCCCCTCGGCCTCACCTTTTTCTATTCGTTCCAACATTTTATTGAAAATTGGCCGGCCCGGCTCTTTGGCTGTCTGCGATTCTCGGAAAGTATCGACAATCTCCAAACGTTCTTTCTCGGCGAGTTCCCGCAATTCTGTTTCCTGCGCTTCCAGCGAAAGCACTTGGCGATCGTCCTCATCGGTAGATTTACGAATATAGAGAAAATATTTGTTCATATGTTTACATTATTAGTAAATTTTTTCGCCCGCAGGGCGAAAAATGTCTCGGAAATTTGCCCCCAGCCGCCGCCGAGCCGCGAAGCGGCGAGGCGGAAAACGAGGATAAATTTTTAATGATTCCTGACTGGCTCCGGACGCTGGAAAAAATCCGAACGTATTTCAGGGAAAATCCGGACGCGGACTTTTAGGGAAAATTTCGCTCGGGCGCGGCGGAATTCCTTCCCCAGACCCCTTCCTTCCGCCGCGCCCTCGCTCCGAGGCCGGCGAATTTTTTGGAAGGCGTTTTTTTAGTCCTTGCCCTTGCCCCACCCGCCCGTGCGCGGGCAAGGCATAGGAACTCCCTTATTATGCTAATTATAGTATGTAGACCTAAAGTTAGCAAGTATATACACTAAAAGAAGAAGGTATGAAGAAAGATATTCTAATAAAATTTGGCAAAAAGGTCCGTGAGGAACGGACGAAGTTGGATTTATCGCAAGAAGAATTGGCCTCTCGTGCTGGCGTCCACCGGACCTATATTGGGATGATTGAGAGAGCAGAGAAGAATATAACACTTGAAAACATACAGAAAGTATGCAAGGCGCTAAATTTAAAAATCGGAAATTTTTTTATTGATTTCTAATATGGTAGAAAACTGGAAAGAAAAAGTTAAAAAATATTGCGAAAAATATAATATCCCTATTTTATATTTAGCGGAAACCTTATACGAGCCAAAGGTGGTGCCGATGATTAGAGGTAAAGCCTTTGAATTTTCCGTAATGATGGTTTTGCAAAAAATTCTTCCCCAAAAAGATTGGGAAGTTAAAAAAGAAGTTATGAACGCACAACTTGGTTTCCACGACGTCGATGTTATGGTTGTGCACAAACCGACGAAAAAAGCGATACATGTAGAATGTAAATTAGCGAAAAAGGGAGGTTATCGTTTGTTCCCCGACGGTCATAGTGAAATCAGGGTAAAATGTATGCGCAGTCGAACACTCGGATCGTCAAAAGTAAAAGAATTAGCTCCCAAATTGGGGGTAAGCGAGAAATCCTTAGCGGTCCATAACGATCAATATCTCCCCGCAGATTTTGATATAGTTGTTTCATCGATTGGTAATGCATTTTATACAACCGATAAAAAAACGGGTCTTTTTGAGTGGAAACCGACGAAAGAAGGAGAAAAATTTTTATATAAGACAGGCGCGCCTACAGGAGAAAATCTTAAAGATTTTGCCTTCGGGGCACTATATGTTGCAAAATCTTCTGATCTCCAAATAAGTAATAACGGTATTAATTGCACTCGTGCAAAATGTAAAAATAAAAAAGCCTGCGGCTTTATTCCGAATTACCCAATTATATTTTTTGACAAAAACACAAATCAGCCAAAGGCTGGTTGGGTACCTATTGAGAAATCCTTAGCGCTTTTTAAAGATTTTGTGGGGAGATGAAATAAGGGTATCTGCCTTTCAGAGTCATAATTTACTATAAACAGTTCGTGTCCTTTATATCGGGCACCTTTTTTGTTTGTACCATTTTTTTGATCGTCAGTACGATTTATTGTGTAGTTCCATTGTTTTTCATGCATCGCATAGGCCCAATTGTACAATTCTCTTATTTCTTGGCTATCGTCGTAAGTAAGTAAAAATTTAAATCTATCTTGATTCTCCTTGAGAATTTTACCAAGTCGGAAGTGGTCGTCTCTTTTAAACGAATGGACATAAAATTTTTCCTGATCAGCGTTGAAATAAGGTGGATCTATAAAGAGAAAAGAGTTATTAGGAGCTTTGTTTATGACCTCTTCAAAATCTAAGGAAGTAAGTTTTACTTTTTGTAATTTTGCCGATGTTCTTAAAATATTCTTCGGCCAATTTTCCGGTCTCATACTATATTTATTTCCGTATCCCCAGTAGCAATTCTGCATATTCATAATTCCGGAATAAGAGGTGCGGTTTATATAAAACCAACGAACGGCGTGATCTAGTTTTGTTTTTGGATTATATTTATTTTTATAATATGCGTGTCTTTCTTTTGTGGCTTGTTCGCCCTTTAACCTTTTAATTAGTTGATTTGGATAATCACGGATAATCGTTAAGCAATTTATTAGGTCTTCATCAATATCATTCAGCCAGTTTCCCTTTACTTTATTTTTTGCAAAGAAAATCGAAGCTCCTCCCGCAAACGGCTCAACATAGTAATTATGCTGGGGGATATGTTCCAGAATAAGTTTACGAGCATAAAATTTCCCTCCAGCATATCGAAACGGTGAGTTAATATCTTGAGTCATAGAATTCTTAATTTAGTATACCTCATGGTACTTTTATCGTAAATATATTTATTCAAATCTAGAGGTAATTACTCCTCGTACCTCTCCCTCAATCCTAAAATCATCTTTTGCTAAAAATGGGGGATATTTGGGATTCAGAGATATCAAAATATATCTTTTTTTGTTTTTTTCTTTCCCGATTTCGATTTTTTTAATTAAAGATTCTCCATCATTAACACAAGCAACAATACTTCCGCTTTCAGGATTATGGTTTCTTTTTACAATAACAAGGTCGCCCTCATTTATCTTTGGGGCCATGGAGTCGCCTTTAGCTCTGACCATAAACGCCTCTGACGAGGGAAAGGTTAACAATTTAGTCGATACGGCTATTCGGTCAACTGGGTCACCGTCCAATATAGATCCGTTGGGGCCGCAGTGGGCGAGACCATATAAATTCAGATAGGTAATTTTTTTCTCCGGTGATCCTTTCACGACCTGATAATCCTTTGGATTGTAGGGATTTTTCTTTAGGTACCCATTCTTTTCTAGTTGCTTTAAATGGTGCGCAATAACACTGGTAGAGGATACGTCTAGTATCTCTTGCATGTCTCGGATTGAAAGCTCGGCGTCAATATTCTTCGCAAGAATGTCAAGAAGTTTTTTTTGGGTTGGATGAAGTTTTTTATTTTTCATAGTTATCCACAGCTTCTTTAATTTTAGAACAATCAATAGAACAAGTCAATACCGTTCTTGACAGGAAATTAAGCGTATTTTAAAATGAATATATACTATGGCTACGGGGAGCCGATCGTAGCCTAACGTCTTAGAATTAAAGCCGAAAGGCTAAAAACTTCAAAGTCTATGTACGGGTGGTATTCTTTTCCGGGAGACATAGATAAAGCCCCATCTTCAGAAGGAGTTTATCTCCTATCGGAGACAAGCTCAGAAACTGGGATTATCTATGTCGGACGAGCAGATAACCTACGAGAGAGATTATCTGAGCATCCAGACCCTCAGAACCCATGCCTTCAAAGGAAAGACATAAAGTACTTTGCCTACGAGGTAACTAGTGATTCTGAGAGAAGAGAAGGGGAGTTAATCAGTAGGTACGATCCAGAGTGTAATCGCACCAATTAAAAAGAACGGCTTGGGTGGTGGATAAATCTTATCCTCACCCGAGCCGCTTCCCAATTTAATTATAAATTAAATTAAAAAATAAGGGAAATTTATGGCAGAAACATCATCGCATAAAAATACGAAAACTCGTGGGCTCCATGGGTCAAAAACCGAAGTTTCAATTGGTGGTAAAAGACGGTTAGATGCCGTTAGCTCTAAAATTGCTCGGGAAGTTGAAAGAAGCGGCGGCGAGAAATCGCTGGCCAAAGCTATACGTCGGCTAAATACTCAGACCAATAAAAAGAAAGAGTTGTTAGTGCCAACCAAGAACCTCGACAAAGCGAAGAAAGTCGCGAAGAGGGTAGCGAGAGGTAAATTACTAATTCAGAATTTATCGAGAACTCAGCGGCGTTTCATTAAATAAAAACATACAGAAAGTTCAAATAAGCTGTCCACAACTATGAAAATTAGGAGAAATGATCCATGCCCCTGTGGGGCCTTAAGACCAGACGGTAAACCAAAAAAGTATAAGCATTGTTGTTTAAATAAGGCTATTCCTCCAGTCCCAGCGGAGGTAATTGAACATTTCAAAAATCTTCCAAGAGAACCATTTGAAAAAGGAGGATTCCTCACGGGCAGACCGTTTATAGGGACTATTTTTAAAGGACATCGAATAAGGGCCGTAGGCAGTACGGTATATAAGCGTCCCCTTGATGAAACTTTTCATATTTTTCTCTTACGTACTCTTTCTAGATGGTTAACCCAAAAATGGTTTGATGATGAAATTAAAAAGCGAAAGCCGCATCCTATCATACAATGGTACTTGGAAACAGACAAAATAATAGCAATTGGTTCTGATCGAGAAAGGGTTTCAGAAAAAGTAAGTGGAGTTAAGCTTACGGGGAGTATGCGGTCATTGCTTTCGCTTGCATATGATTTTTACTCTCTCAAACATTGTAGTGCGTCTGTATTGCCAAAATTACTAAATCGTTTAAGGAATGAGCGCGAATTTCAAGGTGCCCGATACGAGATCGCCATTGGTGGATTGGCTTCGCGAGCAGGATTCCAGATTAACTGGATTAACGACAATGGAAAACATTGCGAGTTCATCGGAACTCACAAAATAACGGGTGACAAAGCTGCTTTTGAAGCAAAAAGTCACAGACGCGAAGGGGTTTTGGGCTATGGTGATGGAAATTTTAACCAAGAAGAAGCACGTGTTAAAATTTTTGACCATGTTAGAGAAGCCGTGAATCAAAGACCGTCGGAAGATATACCGTTGATTATCTTTGACGACCTTAATTTACCTCTTACATCAGGTGTGCCAACTAATGAAAAGTTATGGTTTAAAGAAGTTGAAAAGCAATTAGAGCAATATGGATTTTATAGCCTAGATGAATATAAGCGCTGCGGAGCTTTATTTATTACAAATTTTTCTTGGCACTTTCACTACAAATTACCTCCACAGAAAAATGAATTATTAGTTCACTTCCATTTGAATAGTAAATATTCGCTAAAACAGGAAACAATTCAGTACCTTAATCTAGCGGCGGAGCAACACGGACATGTTCCAGCAATGTTAGATGAACTTAAGGAGGCAAAATTGGTTTGATTATCGCCAAAAAATTCGCCGGCCTCGGAGCGAGGGCGCGGCGGAAGGAAGGGGTCTGGGGAAGGAATTCCGCCGCGCCCGAGCGAAATTTTCCCTAAAAGTCCGCGTCCGGATTTTCCCTGAAATACGTTCGGATTTTTTCCAGCGTCCGGAGCAGGGATATATTTAGATGTAATTGGATAGAGAATCGCCGAACAGGCGATTTTTGTGTTAAAATAAATCATATGACCAGAAATAAAAAAATCATTATTTTTGGGATAGTTGCAATCATTCTATTGATGGGATTTTTGGTTTATATTAAAAGTACAAATCATAGCATAGAATTACCAAAAAATGATTTCGATGCCATTTATCAAATACCAGATACCAATATTTTCTTCAAATACCCGTCGGCCGGATTTTACGGCCTGGGCGTCAGAATTGCCACTAGCACCGGGGTCGAGGGATCGCTCGGCGGAGTAGGTGTGGGGGAGTCAGCGGAATACAAAGAGGAGGCCCGCAGCGCTTATGTGACTTTGAACATTGATTTGTTGAAAAACGACAAGAATTTTGCGAGCATCGATGATTTCGCAAAAGATTTTCAAAAAGAATCCAGCGTGGCTTATTACGATCATACCTACGCCAAAGAAAACGGCCATTTTTTGGAGATTAACGGCAGGAGATATTTTATTTATAAAGTTACGGAAGATGCTACCGCCTGGATCGCCTACACTTTTGATAAAGGCGGCATCCTTCAGGTTAGGCTGGCTTATACCGGCAACGACCAGCCTTATTCCGGGGCCATATATAAAAACAACGACAAGCTGTTCTTAGAGATTCTTGAAAATATTCATTTTGTGGAGCTCCCGGCTTTCTCAAATAATAAGTCAGAAACCGTGATTAACTCGTTATGGCAAATCCTTAACGATTCTTTTTTGAATGTTAATTTTTCGGAGCCGAAAAACTTGTATCAGTGGTGGGTAAGCGATGACGGCTGGAGTATTGCAGTTCCCGGCGCCCCTTCCATCATTTCAAAAGATATCCGCGGTTCATCGGTGAAACCTTTAGATCCCAAAGCCAAAGAACTTAATTATTTCATATCCAGCATATTTTTAGCCAATAACTTTGCGCCGAATGCCACCAACACTTCCAAATCGGAAGAGGAGCCTTGGTTAGAATTCTACGATTATATCGTCGCTTTCCAAAAGGGCGAGACGCGATGCACCCTTACAACCAATAGCGAAGCTTGGGAGTACACCGTGACCTGCTCAAATTCTCTTCAAAAAGCTTATGAGGAACAAATACCGTATCTCAAAGCGCTGGATAGGCGAGATGTAATAGTTAATGTGAGAGAAGGGATAGGCGATTTTGTCTGGCTTGACGTTCACCCTCGGAGAACCGGTAATTTAGCCCTTATGAAAGATGAGGGAGAGGGAAAAATGAAGTTAATTTTTAGTGGCCAGGAAGCACCGCCCTGCGATTTAATGATTGAAAACGAGGTTCCCAAAGAAGTTTATGGAACCTGCAACGATGCCTGGAAATCAATACAAAACAATAGTAATGACCAGGAATAAAAAATCATTATAATTGCGATAATCACTGCCGTCATTGTCATATTTACGCGGGCGTCGGGGCTGGATAAAGCGAGGCAATATAACATTGATAAATTATAATTTTTCTGCTATGCTTGTATTCAGCACTTGTCGCATTAGGGGACTTCCCTAAATAAAAATGCGGACGAGAAAGGAGTTGAACCTTGAAAATTCTGCTTGCTATCGTTATGTTGATAGTCATGATGTTGCCTGCGTGTTCTTCGGCTCCTGCAACTAGTTCAGATCAAGTCATGGCAAGGATTGATAGCTACAGTCCTAGTATTCCTGTTAAAGTCAAGACAGGGGATATTGTAACCATAAGCGTAACATTTACCAATACCGGGAAAATTCCGTGGCAGTTTATCGGAGGGGCAAGTGTGTGGGATGATAAAGGGTCCATTGCGGGAGATTACGAGAGAACAATGGATTTACCCCTGAAGCCAGGGGAATCGGTCACGATGCAGTGGGAACATAAGGTAGTTACTGGTTCGCAATGGATTCAGTTTGGGGCATGGAAACAGAAGCCCTATATCAAGGAAAATCTTCTGGGAAAGAGTCCGAGTCCTTCCCAGATACTTGTTATCGGTGAAGATTAAACGCAACTTCTGAAAGTCTCTTACTTGATTAGTAAGGGACTTTTTTTCGCCAGCGTTATCCGCCTTTTGGGCGGGTTTTTGGTCCTCCTTAACTCTTGCGAGCTTCGGACGGACGCAGTAGAATGAAATAATGAAAGACATCAAAGATAAGATTAAAAATGGTAGTCGTGAAATAAAAAAAGAGGTTCGGGAGAAAATATCAGGCTATATATTAGCTGCTTTTGGCTTCGTAGCGGCTCTTGCCTGGAACGAAGCCATAAAGGGCTTGATAGAGTATTTTTTCCCGATTAGTAAAAATACAGTTTTAGCCAAATTTATTTATGCTATTGTTATAACTTTTGTGGTGGTGATAGTTTCTATTTATTTGGCAAGGTTGTTGGACAATAAAAAAGAAGGAAATCGCTAAAGGGGCGGTTTTTTAATAGGTACCTGAGAATTATTGTCTCGGGTATTAATTTGTGGTAGATTAAATGAGTGAAAACTTGTGCCGATGAACAATTGGTTGTTAATTATTTGAAGGGCGACGAGGAATCGCTGGAGATTTTGGTTAAGCGTTATCTTAAGCCGATTTTCAGTTTTACTTATCAATATGTCGGAAATTCTCAAGAAGCCGAAGATATCACGCAAGACGTTTTTATAAAAATTTGGCGGAATCTTAAGAAATTCGACCGGAACAGAAGTTTCAAAACCTGGATTTTTGCTATCGCAAAAAATACTTCCATTGATTGGCTGAAAAAGAAAAAGGCGATACCGTTCTCCAATTTTGAAAACGAAAAGGGTGAAAATTTATTGATTAATAAACTGGCTGATTTTATTCTTCCGCCCAAAGAACCCCTATTGGAAACGGCCATAGAAAAACTGCCGCCTAAATATCGTAAGACATTGTCTTTACGCTACAATGATCAATTCACCTTTCGCGAGATAGCTCAAACCTTAGGGGAATCTATTAATACGGTAAAAAGCAAACACAAGCGAGGCATATCCCTATTAAGGAAGATTCTCGCCTAAATGCACCAAAACGCATAGCTCAGTCGTATTAGTTAGTAAATAGAGGCTATGCGCAAGGATTTTGAAAAATCTTTCTCGTATCTTGAGTCCGCAGAACCGTCTGCGGGTCTTTTTGATAGGATAATTATGGCGATTAAACGAGAGCAGGAATTACGACGCACAAGACGTTTAGTTTTTTATTTTTTTAGCCTTTTGATTATTTCTTTAGCGGCAATTCCTCTTTCCTGGACAATGCTTTCTAACCAGATAGAAAATTCCGGGATTTCTTACTTCGTTTCTACCGCATTTAATGATTTCGATATTTTCTTCACTTTATGGCAGGATTTTAGTTTGGCTATCCTTGAATCTTTACCTCTTACGGGGATGATAGCTTTTGCGGTGAGTCTCGGGGTGGCCGTTTTTACCCTTCGGCTATTTCTTTATAGAAAAAGATTACTATTAAATTATTTGGTTTCTTATGGAAGAGCATAATGAGCAAAATAAAAAAATATTAGGCCGCGATACACTCAAATGGGTGATCATCGGGATGGCTGGTTTTGTAATCGTTGGTTTAATATTCGGTGCCGGTATGTTTGTGGGGGGCATGAAGGCGCGATTTTCTTACAAATGGGCGGAAAGCTATCATGAAAACTTCGCCGGACCACAAGAAGGATTTTTTGGCGACTGGCGCAGGGTGGCTCCTCTTTCCGGAGATTTCCTCAACAGCCATGGCGTTTTCGGCCAAATTCTTGAACTTCGAGATGGCAGTTTTGTTATTAAGGGCGGGGGAGAGGCAGAAAAAGTTATTCTTTTTTCCGATAAAACTATCATAGAAAAAGGACGGCAAAATGCGGAAAAAGACGAATTAAAAGTCGGCAGCCAGGTGGTAATTATCGGTTCGCCAGACGAACAAGGCCAGATAGAGGCAAAGCTTATCAGGATTTTTGACGGAGAATCCGGGCCTATACCATACAAAGGTCCCCGAGTTCCGTTATTTTAATTAATCTATAAATCAATGTTTGCAAAAATATTCAAAAAAATCTTACAGCATAAATTTATAACAATCGTGGTCTTAGCATTGCTTGTTTCCGGATTTTATTTCGGCAACAAGACTCTCAACGGCAGCAACGGGGCAGTGCGCTATACTTTGGCACAGGTTTCAAGGGGCACCTTGATTTTTTCGGTTTCTGGTTCGGGCCAGATTGTTTCCATGGATCAGGTTGATATTAAACCGAAAGTTTCAGGAAATATCACCGCCATTTATATTAGTAAGGCCAGCAAAGACCAGAGCGTTAAAAATGGTCAGCTTATTGCCATGTTGGATTCCACGGATGCCGAGAGGTCAATCCGCGATGCTCAGAATTCTTTAGATAATGCTAAGTACGATTTAGCTAAGGCAGAAGCAGACTATCAACAGGTTGAACTGGATACGGCAAGTTCTTTGGCCACTGCCTACCAGGACGGCTACAATGCTGTTTCCACTGGTTTCTTTAATTTGTCCAGTTGCCTAAAAGATCTGCAAGACGTATTGGGCACTTCAGACAGCGCAGAAGAATATATTACAGGATACAAACTCGTAGTGGGCCAGGATTCATCTTTTATCCAAAAACTCCTTGACGATTATTCTACAGCCAATAATCTCTTTAATGAAAATTTCATATTTTTCAGATCGGTTTTTCAAAACGCTGACCATGATACCATCTATAAACTTTTAAGCGATACCGTTGACACCTCCAAGGCAATTTCTCAAGCTCTGGAAAGCGCTCGCCACATGTATGATGCCGCGGTGGCGAACCAGAGCTATAAAAAACTTACCATCGCTTCGCAGATTGATAAAATGCAGCCCAAAATTCAGAGTGACCTTTCTTCGGCTTATTCTAATACAAGCTCGCTACAAAAAATTAAAGATACCATTGATAACACCAACAAAAATAATCCCGGGAAAATTAAAGACGCTCAATTGGCCATCGAGTCCGCGAAGAATGCTGTTACCCAAAAAGAGGAAGCGCTTTCCGATGCCCAGGCAAAATTAGCCGATTATGCTATTCGCGCGCCTTTTTCGGGCAGTATCGCCTCGGTCAACGATGAAATTAAAATAGGCGATTCGGTTTCTTCGGGAACCGTGTTGGCTACCCTGATTACCAAACAGAAATTAGCCGGAATTACTCTCAATGAGATTGATGCGGCCAAAGTGAAGGTGGGACAAAAGGCGACTCTTACTTTTGATGCTCTGTCCGACGTAAGCATCACCGGTAAGGTGACGGAAGTTGATACCGTGGGCACTGTTTCTCAAGGCGTAGTCAGCTACGGAGTTAAAATTGCTCTCGATTCTGGCGAAGATGCGGTTAAACCAGGTTATAGCGTGACCGCCGACATCATTATTGATGCCAAGCAGGATGTTTTGGTCTTGCCCAATGGTGCAGTTAAATCACAGAGCGGTTCTTATTATGTTGAGTTGGTTGATATAGCGGACAGCCAGCTTGCCCAGCAATTATTAGCCAATGTTTCGGGAACGCTTTTGCCCGGTTCGCCCAAAACGCAACCGGTGGTAGTGGGCCTTTCCAATGACCTTTCCACGGAAATTGTTTCCGGACTCGAAGAAGGAGACATTGTGGTTGCTTCAACTATTAATTCGAGCAAGACCAAAAGTACCAATCAAACTCAAAGTAGTCTAAGTATACCTGGGATAACGACCGGAGGAAGCAGTCAGCAGAGAGTAATCCAGAGCGGGTCGTTTACTCGATAAATTTTTTATGATCGAAGTTAAGAATATTACTAAAGTTTATCAATCGGGCGATGTTGAAACCGAGGTGCTTAAAGGCGTTTCTTTTTCCATTGCCGATGGAGAATTCGTGGCTATTATGGGGCCATCCGGTTCAGGTAAATCAACCTTGATGCATATTTTGGGATGTCTGGACAAGGCAACCTCAGGCCAGTATTTTTTTGAGGGAAAAGATATTTCCCGGTTTTCCGATGATGAATTGGCCGATATCCGCAAAAAGAAAATCGGCTTCGTTTTCCAATCGTTTAATCTCTTGCCCAGAACCATGGTTTTAAGAAACGTCATGCTGCCTCTGGCCTATGCCAATGTTTCCAAGAACGAGCGGGAAGAAATTGCCAAAAAATCTTTAATAAGCGTGGGCTTGAACGAAGATCATTTTGCTCATCTTTCCAATCAACTTTCCGGTGGCGAAATGCAAAGAGTCGCCATCGCCAGAGCCCTAGTGAACGATCCTTCTTTGATTTTAGCAGACGAACCTACGGGTAATCTGGATACCAAAACCAGTGAAATAGTTTTGGAAACTTTCCGAAATTTGAACAAGCAAGGCAGGACGATTATTCTGATTACCCATGAGAAAGACATCGCCCAAAAAGCCAAAAGAATAATTTCCATAAGAGACGGTAAGATCGTTGAAGATTATGCTAATAACTGATTTGTTCGAAGAAACATACTTTGCTATTTTCGCCAATAAAGTCAGGTCGGGTCTGACGATTTTAGGCATTGTCATCGGTATTGGTTCGGTTATTGCCATGATTTCGATAGGACAGGGAGCAACCGGCTCAATTGAAAATAGTATTCAATCAATGGGTTCCAATTTAATTACCGTGTCGCCGGGATTTCAAAGAAGTTTTTCTCAGGTTTCGGTCGGTCGGGGTAGCGCCCAAAGTTTAAGCGTTAAAGATGCTGACGCCATCACTCAAGAAGTCTCGGGCGTTAATACGGTGGCGCCGGAACTTTCTCGTCGTTATCAAGTAGTGGCCAAGGGGACCAATACCAATACTCAGATTGTCGGGACAACGGCTTCTTATCCCGGCGTCAGGAATATTCAGGTGGAGCAGGGCTCTTTTATCTCTGACCAAAATGTCAGCTCTTTATCAAAAGTAGCTGTTTTGGGGCCCGTAGCCCGCGACGATCTTTTCGGAGAAAATGCCAATCCCATCGGTCAAAACATCAGAATCAACGGTATAAATTTTAAAGTGATTGGAGTGACCGCCTCCAAGGGCGGTACCGGTTTTGGCAGCCAGGACGACATGATTTTTATTCCAATCACCACGGCCCAGAAACTTTTGGCCGGAGCCGATTATGTTTCCACCATCAGCGTTCAAGCCCAGAATCCTCAATTAATAGCCGATGTTCAAGCCAGCGTCACCAATCTCCTTTTGGAGCGGCACAATATTACAGACCCCCAATTGGCCGATTTCAGCGTGATATCGCAGCAGGATATTCTGGCGTCAGCTTCTTCAATAACTAATACCATGACCATTTTATTGGCCGCTATCGCGGGAATTTCTTTGATAGTGGGCGGCATTGGCATTATGAATATGATGATGACTACCGTCACCGAAAGAACCCGGGAAATCGGCCTCAGAAAAGCAATCGGAGCCAAAAGAAAAGATATCAGTTTGCAGTTTTTGGCCGAGGCGGTAATGCTTACTTTTTTGGGAGGAGCCATCGGAATACTCTTGGGAACCGGCATCGCTTGGGGCATAACCCTTTTCTCGGGCATGGCTACCAAAATCTCTTTATTTTCAATTATTTTAGCTTTCAGTGTATCGGCCGGCATCGGGATTGGCTTTGGTTATTGGCCGGCTCAAAAAGCGGCCAAGCTTAATCCGATAGAAGCCTTAAGATATGAATAATTATTAATATATAAAATATATGAAAAAAATTATTCCAATCATCATCGCTTTAATCGTAGTGGCGGGAGGTTCATTCTACGGAGGAATGTCATATCAAAAAAGCAAAAATCCTCTGGGAAATTTTTCCCGGCAAAATTTTCAGGGGAATGCCGCGGGAGCGTTTACACAGGGCGCCGGTAATAGGGGAGCTGGGGCTGGTTTTCTTTCAGGCGAAGTTATTACTAAAGATAACCAGAGTTTAACTTTGAAAATGCAGGACGGCAGTTCAAAAATTATTTTCTTTTCTAGTTCCACCACAATATCTAAAACAGCTGAAGGAACGGTAAATGATGTTGAAATCGGCAAACAGATTATGGTTACGGGTCAACAGAATTCTGACGGAAGCTATACTGCAAAAACAATTCAGCTTTCTCCCCGCTCCGTGAATCAGTAAGGGAATCGAGAAGTTTACCGCGCTAGGGCGACCGAGGAGGGTTAGAATCCTAGCGCCGGAGCCAAATTTTCCGTCGCCTCGCACAAGAGGCGATTTTAATTATTCACTTGACAGCAATGTTAGAATTATATAACATTAAGGAAAGGTCACCTTATAACAATTAAAATAAAAATATGACGCTAAAACAATTTAAGATAGTTAAAATAATAACAGTAATTGCTTTGGTTATTATTGTCGGCCAATCGGTAGGTAACGGGAATTATATAATTCCCTTAATGGCGTTTGCTCTTTCGACTATCGTTTTATATTTTATTCGTCAAAGAGTGAAAGAAATTATTGCTGACGAAAGAGATTATGAAATAGGTGGTAAATCAGCTCGAACTGCTATGCAGATATTCAGTTGGCTTGCCGTGGTTATAATGTTTGTTTTTTACTCACTAAGAGACGTTAACCCTGTTTATGAGACTATTGCTTTGACGCTTTCGTATTCTGTGTGTTTCTTACTATTATCTTATAGCTTGATTTTCAAGTATTATTATAAAAGGTAATATGGAAAACCTAATAAAAAAATACCGTCAGAAGATGGGGATAACACAAGAAGAATTGGCTCGTTTATCGGGGGTTAGAAGAGAAACGATAGTCTTTTTGGAGCAAGGGAAATATAATCCTTCCCTTAATCTTGCTCATAATATCGCAATAGCATTGAAAACAAAAATTGATAAATTATTTGTCTTTAATGGTTAGCGGGTTTTCATTTATTGGGGCGAGATTTTTCTGTCTTTAAGGATCAGCTTGCTTTTAGTGTCTTGACACAGCATAGTTATGGGTGTATATTCATAATAGAGGTAATAAGTAAAGGTCGTCCTCTATTAATAAAAGATTAATTATAATAAAACTATGCCAGGATATGATAAAACAGGTCCTTTGGCCCAGGGTCCACGCACCGGCTGGGGAATGGGTCCTTGCGGCGGAGGAATGGGTTTCAGAAGATTTTGGAGATTCGGTTCTCAAGTGACCGAAAAGAAAGAAAAGGAAGCGCTGAAAGAGGAAGCTAAGTCCTTGGAAGAAGAATTGGCGGCTGTCAAAACCAGGCTTGCCGAACTGAAGGATTAGGTTAAAATAATTAAATATGGTCAGACCGCGACTTTGCCGAAGAATCAGGTTCAATCCGAACGTCACCTACTTTAAGCCTCAAGGGGTACCTATGAGGCTTTTAGAGGTGGTGGAATTGACTGCCGAAGAAGCGGAAGCTTTAAGGTTGAGAAATATCAAAGATCTAGAGCAGGAAGAAGCGGCTCAGCAAATGAAAACATCTCAAAGTACTTTTCAGAGAATCTTATCTTCGGCCTACAAAAAAATCACCAAAGCCATCATAGACGGCAAAGCAATAAAGATAATAAAATAGCCTTACAGCCTTGACAAAGGAATATAAAAATGATATCCTGATAACGTAAAAAGGTCGCAAGCTAAGAAAGTTAAATATCGCTGCAGGGTAATTATATTCTGTGGCTTGCATTATTATGAAATTTTACATGGAAGGCGAAGAGCCGACAACGCCCGAAACTCCAGTTGAAAATCCGACTGAGTAAAGGTGTATTTTAAACAAAGACAGCCTAAATTTTTAGGCTGTTTTTGTTTTCCAAACAGCGATTTTTTGCTAAAATAAATAAATGCAAAGAAATTGGGCTAAGATTGCGTTGGAAGAAGTTTTTATTGAAGCAGGGAGCAGAAAAGACGGTCTTACCGGCCAGGAGGCGATAGACCGGCTTGAAAAACTAGGGCGCAATGTTCTTCCTCAAGAAAAACCGTATTCAAAGATACGTCTCTTTTTGAGTCAGTTCAATAATCCTTTGATGTATATTCTGCTTGCGACTGTTGCTATCGCGTTGTTCCTTAAACATTATTCGGACACCATTTTCATTGCCGTTGTTTTACTCATTAATACCACCGTCGGTTTCTATCAGGAAAATAAAGCCAACAAATCGCTCTTGGCCCTAAAGAAAATGGTGAAAATCAGGGCAAAGGTCTTGAGGGACGGCCTTGAAAAAGAAATAGACAGCGAAGAGCTGGTTGTCGGAGACGTGGTGTTTTTAAAACCCGGGGACAAGGTGCCGGCTGACGGGCGCATTATCGAATCAAAGGGGCTTAAAATCAACGAAGCCAGCCTTACCGGAGAATGGCTAGCGGTTGAAAAGAAAGAAAAAATAGACACGGCTTTCATGGGCACGATTGTGGAAGAAGGACGGGCGACGGTAATAGTTGTGGCTACGGGCATTGATACTCAAATCGGCGAAGTCGTGTCGCTTCTCAAAAAAACTAAGGAAGAAAAAACTCCTTTTCAGAAAAAAATCGCCTCTCTTTCAAAAATTGCGGGCGTTTTTATCCTTTCTATTATTTCGATTATCATTATTATCGGGTATTTCACCGAGCAATCTTTTGCCGAGGTTTTTGTCGCTTCGTTAGCTCTGGCGGTTTCAGCCATACCCGAAGGGTTGCTCCCCGCCATCACCGTCATATTAGTTTTAGGGATGAGGCGCATTTTAAAACAGCGGGGACTCGTAAGAAAACTTGCCGCCACGGAAACCCTGGGCAGCGTTACCGTTATCTGTACCGATAAAACAGGGACTCTTACTGAAGGCAAAATGCAGGTGAGTCATATTTTGACGAGCACGAAAGAATTGATGCATGACACGCTCAACGGGCTTATTAAACCCAAAAACGTCAATGGCGTCGAATCTCATATTACGGCATTGAAAATTGCCACCTTAGCGAACGATGCTTTTGTGGAAAATCCGGAAGCGGAATTGCAAAAATGGGTGGTGCGGGGCAGGTCAACCGAACAGGCCCTGCTTTTGGCAGGCATGCAGTCCGGTTTGAACAAACGCGACCTTGAGAAACAATATCCGGTATTGGACAGGATAAGCTTTGAATCGGATTACAAATTTTCCGCCACGCTTCATCAGAAAGATAAAAAACAAAATATGCTTTATATTGTCGGGGCGCCGGAAGAAATTATCGCTCGCTCCGTTGATTTGGATTGCGACGGCAAAAAAGAGAAATTAGGCACGGTTCAGGCGGACAAATTGATAACAAAACTGGAAATGCTTGCTCGAAAAGGCTTGCGGGTTGTCGCTTGCGCCTATAAAAATTATGAAGCCAAAACAGAATACAAAAATCTTATTGAATTGGTAAAAGATCTTTCACTCGTCGGTTTTATCGCCCTCAAAGATCCGCTCCGCCAAGACGCCAAGGAATCGATTGCAATTACCAAAAAAGCCGGTATCCGAACAGTCATTGTTACGGGCGACCACAAACTTACTGCCAGGGCCATCGCCGGAGAAATCGGTCTTAAAACAAGCGATGAAAATATAATCGAGGGCAAGGAACTGGAAACAATAGACGATGACGAGTTGGAAGAAAGGGTAAAATACGTTTCCATTTTTGCCCGCGTTTTGCCGCGCCATAAATTAAGAATTGTCGATGCTTTGCAGGCAAACGGAGAGGTGGTGGCTATGCTGGGCGACGGGGTTAACGACGCTCCGGCTCTTAAATCAGCTGATATTGGGGTTGCGGTCGGTTCGGGCACGGATGTGGCTCAAGAAGTGGCTGACTTAGTATTGCTGGATAATAATTTTAAAACTGTTATTAAGGCGGTCGAACAGGGGAGGGTGATTTTTGAAAATATCCGAAAAGTGTTTGTCTATCTTGTAGCCAGCGATCTTGCAGAACTGTTTTTATTTTTATCAAGCATGGCAATGGGTTTTCCGCTCCCGCTGCTTCCCGCCCAGATTCTTTGGATAAACCTTGTTGAACACGGGTTTCCGGATATTGCTCTTGCCGTCGAAGAAGAGAAAAAGGGAGTAATGGACGAAAAACCAAGGAATCCTAAAGAGCCGATACTGCACAAGCCTCTTAAGCTTTGGATGACTGCTATTTTATTTATCACTGGCATAACCGCAATCCTTTTGTTTTTCTTACTTTGGAAATTGACAGGAGATTTGCATAAGACAAGGACGATAATTTTTACCCTGATGTGTGTTGATTCTTTGATTTTTGCTTTTAGCGTCCGTTCTTTCAAGCGGACAATTTTCAGAAAAGATATATTTTCCAATCGTTATTTGATAGGGGCAGTGGCCATAGCAGCTGTTTTGCTCGTTGGAGCTATCTACCTTCCGTTTCTGCAGAAACTTTTAGCAACCCAGCCGTTAGTATTAACGGAATGGCTGATTATATTCAGTATTAGCTTAATAGAGATTTTACTGATTGAATTTTTCAAAAAGAGAATTTTTGGCAGACCGATTCATTCGGCATATGGCTTGCAGAAACGATCTTAATAGACTACAATAGATACGTACCATATTAAGGTACGGGAATTAGTCGAGTTTCTCTTAAGCGTAATTTTAAAATAATCACATGCAAGGAACTATTAAAACCCTTACTGGAAAAGGATTCGGATTCATTGCTCGCGAAGGCGAAGTCAAGGATCTGTTCTTCCACTCCAAAGAATTGAAGGGAGTTACATTTGACGAACTGAAAGTCGGCGATGCCGTTACTTTCGATGTCATAGAAAGCGAAAAAGGCCCGGCCGCAACAAACGTGTCGCGCGCTTAATCATTGAAAACCGCCAGTAACCCTGGCGGTTTTTTGTTTTTCCAGATTTTAAATAGGAAGGGGTGTGGTATAATAGGAATACCAATATGGCCGACGAAAAAAAATGTAAAAAATGCGGTCAGCCGATTGAAGGCGAAACGAATTGCTGCTCTTGCGACGATTCGCTTTGCTGTAAGTGCTGCGATTGCACAGATGATTGCGGCTGCGGCTGTAAATAAAAATAAATATAGTGTAAGATAAAACCATGAAAAAATGGAGTATTCCTGTTTTTATTTTATGTCTAATTTCAGGCGTTTTTGCTTTTAATTCCGTTTCCGCCCAGTCGACTGATATTCAGATCGATTTTTTTTACAGCATCACCTGTCCTTATTGCGCCCAGGAGAAAGTTTTCCTGCAGCAGCTTCAAGAAAAATATCCGAATGTCCAAATAAACGAGTACGAGGTGACGCAATCTTCGGAAAATCAAAACAAACTTAGAAGTTTTTACGAAGAATATAAGGTACCGGAGCAAGAGCAGGGGTATGTGCCGGTAACTTTCACCGCTCTTAAATATTTCGTTGGTTTTAATGAGGATATAAGTAAGGAGATCGAAAGTTGCTTGGAAACGTGCGTAAGCGGAGGGGGAACAGTAACGTCGCAAAAGTTCAAAGTGCCTCTTTTGGGCGAGATAGACGCTCAAAAGATTTCACTGCCCTTGCTTACAGTGGCTTTAGGAGTATTGGACGGGTTCAACCCCTGCGCTATGTGGGTTTTAGTCGTCTTGATTTCCATGTTGCTTGCGGCCAAGTCCCGCAGGAAGATAGCATTGGTGGGCGGCATTTTCATTTTCGTCGAAGGGCTCCTTTATTTTCTTTTCATGGCTGCTTGGCTCAACGCGCTGTTAATGATGAGCTTTGTTTCTTTGACCAGGATATTGATCGGAGTTTTCGGCATTGCTTTCGGAGTCTGGAGGATCCGTGATTTCATCACCTGGAAGCCCGGAGTTTGCAAGGTCGTGGACGAGAAATCTGAAGGGAAAATTTTGCAGAGGATCAAGAAGGTTTTAAAACCTTCGGCTCTGCCTGCGACCATCTTCGGCGTAATCGCTTTGGCCGTCGGCGTCAATCTCATCGAATTTTTTTGTTCGGCCGGCTTTCCGGTGATTTATACGAGGATTCTTGCCGCTCAAGGCATAAGCACCCTCCAATACTATTTTTATCTCGCTTTTTACAATCTTTTTTACATGCTGGACGATCTTATCGTTTTCGGCGTCGCTTTCTTCACACTCAATCATTTTCGTTTCTCCGACAAATACAACCGTTATTCGACTTTAATTGCCGGAGTCTTGATTTTGGTTTTGGGTGCCCTCTTAATTTTTAAGCCGGAATTACTGGTTTTTCACTAAAATGATCCAAATTTTAGGAGTGTTAGATTTACTGGCCGCCGGGCTTTTGGTAGGAACAGCCTACCATTTACCCTTTGCTCACGGCCTGATTATTGGCATAGCTGTTTATCTTTTTTTAAAGTCCCTGCTTTTTTTAATGGATATCGGGAGTCTTTTTGATATCATCGGCGGAGTTTTATTGATTTTAAGCTTATCAATGACCTTGCCGCCTATTTTGCTTTTTGTTTTCGCCGCCCTCGTCGGGCTCAAGGGTGTTATGAGCCTGTTTGCCGGATAGAGTTGTTAAACACTCGGTGTCGAACAACTTGACAGCGATTTTATTAAAAATATATAATAGAAATAGACAAACCATGAAAAGCAAGAAAAACCAAAATTTTATATTAAAAGATATAGAAAAATTACTTGCTGGACAGACGGCAACAATTCTTAAAGAGGTAGATAGCCGTTTTATAAAAGAAAGGAAAGAAACCGAAAATTTACTTTCGCAACAAGCGATAGTTATTCTTGGCGCGGTCGATAAAAAATTAGAGCAAACAAAAAAAGAGTTTAAACAGGAGATTAACGGGCTTAAAATAAGCGTTGATAAATTCGTAGGATTTTACACAAAACAAGACCAAGAATTTACGGTTATGAAAGAACATATGAAAAGATTAGAGGCGAGATTAGAAAAAATAGAAGCGAAATTAACATAAACGAACTAATTATTTCAAGAACAGCCAGACCGGCTGTTTTTGTGTTAGGAAAGTAATGTGTTAAATTGTAATTAAATCGATGAATAAAAATCCTGTTTTTATTATTTTAGGAATTTTAACGGGTTTTAATGTTTTAGCTTGGATTGCCGTTTTTCAGCTAAACGATAACGAATTGCTTGAAGTTAATTTCTTTGACGTGGGGCAGGGAGATGCGATTTTTATCGAAACACCGCAAAATCAGCAAATTCTTATTGATGGAGGACCGACCTCCATCATTTTGGAGAAGCTGGGTGAGGAGATGCCTTTTTGGGACAGAACGATTGATTTGATAATTTTAACGCATCCGGAGAAAGATCATTTGGCGGGCTTACTCGAAGTTTTAAAAAGATATCAAGTGGAAAATATTTTATGGACCGGTGTGGTGCGCGATACCGCCGAATATCAAGAATGGCAGAGATTGATTAAAGAAGAAGGCGCCAAGATATACATCGCCCACGCTGGTCAACAGATTCGCGGAGGCCCGACCTCCGCGAACTCTGCGCGGAGGTCGGGCCTCTCGGTGTTGTATCCGTTCGAGAGTTTGGAAGGACAAAAGGTCAAAGATAGCAATAACACTTCTATAATTGCCAGATTAGTTTTCGGCGAAAATTCTTTTTTATTTACCGGAGACGCGCCTCAATCGATTGAGAAAAAAATTTTAGAGATGGCTGTTGACTCCGACGTTTTGAAAGCGGGGCATCACGGCAGTAAAAATTCTAGCGCCGAAGATTTTGTCAAGGCGGTTTCGCCGGAAATCGCCGTAATTTCCGTCGGCAAAGACAATAAATACGGCCATCCACATCAGGAAACATTGGCGGTTTTAGAAAGATATGATATAAGAATCTTGAGAACCGATATTAACGGTGATATTAAAATTTTATGCAATTCCCAATTTTTAAAACTAAAATCGGAGGACTCAATCAAAAATTCGATTTAAACAATCCTCGAGAGAGGAAAAATTATTTTGAATTGAAGGCCGGTAAAGAGATAGAAAAATTAAGGGAATACCTGCAAGACGGGAATACTTTTATTGCTTATCTGCTGGGCAAGAAAAATTCGGGCAAGGGGACTTACTCTAAAATGTTTGCCGAGATTGTTGATCCGGAAAAAATCGCGCATTTTTCCATCGGCGACATGATCCGCGGGCTTGATAATATTTTGAAAGATAAAAATAAAAAAGAAGAACTCGTTTCTTTTTTGGAAAAGAATTACCGAGGCGGCCATTCCATCAAAGAAATACTGAATTTGCTTGAAAAAAGAAGTACTTCGGCCCCGCTCCTGCCAACAGAACTAATTCTGCTTTTAGTAAAAAGGGAAATTGCGAAACACCCAAAGAAATCAATCTTTATCGATGGTTTCCCGAGAGACCTAGACCAAATGAGTTTCACTTTGTTTTTCCGCGATTTAGTCGGCTATCGGGACGACCCCGACATTTTCGTTCTTATAGATGTGCCCGAGAAGGTCATTGACGAAAGAATAAAATACAGACGAGTCTGTCCTAAATGCCAGACATCGCGCAGCGTTAAACTTCTGCCAACTTCTAAAGTGGGCTACGACCCAAAGAAAAAAGAATTTTATCTTAATTGCGACAATCCGGCATGCTCCGGCCCTATTATGGTTCCGAAAGAGGGCGACGAAAGGGGGATAGCGCCTATTAAAGAAAGATTAATAAAGGACGGCAAGCTAATTGCTCAAGCAGCTTCGCTTTATGGTATTCCCAAAGTATTTTTAAGAAATTCCGTGCCCAAGAGTATTGCTGAAAAGACAGTTGACGATTATGAAATTACTCCGGAATATTACTATGAATGGGACGGGAAGAAAGTAATCGTGCAAGAGCGTCCCTGGGTGGTTTCAGACGATCAAAAAAATCCTTCTTACAGTTTGTTGCCCCCGCCCGTGGTTCTTGCTCTTATCAAACAGTTGACAAAGGTGCTGCAACTTGAATAATTGTGATATAGCAAGTATTGCTCTTGATATGTCATGCTTTGCATGCCATAATAAAAGTAGCCCTGTTAATTCTTCCTAGCAGATTCTGGGACAAACTTTTTTTCAGGGAGTCTTATATTTCTCCCCGCCGTGGCGGGGCGGTGCGGACACCCACTTAATATATTTTCCGGAAGAATTCTCTAGGAGGCGCAGGGCATCAAAAATACACAGGTTGAACCTGTGTATTTTTGTTTTACGAATAGGATATGTCGGAGCGCTGGGAGTTGAACCCAGGTCACAGGACCCCCAGCCCTGCATAATGGCCGTTATACTACGCTCCGCCTTCGCCCGCCGTAGCGGGCTTCGGCGGACAAGGTCCGTTAAGAAGACCGCGAAGGCGGGGGTATACCTATTTATTTTTTCCCATCGCCTTGATGCATTTGGCGCAGGCTTTGACTCGTTTGCCTGAAGCTAAAGTCACCCATTGAAGGTTGGGATGTTTCTTTTTATTGATGGTCGGGTTGAATTTTCCACGAAGCTTCACGAGTCTCCAGACCATTTTGCCTTTTTTCTCGCAAATTTCACAAGTTCTTGACATATACCGGTATCTTAGCACGTTTCCTTATTTTTTCAAGTCGTGATAATATTTACTTGATGTTGACCACTATTTTTTCTTTGATCGTTTTGCTTTTTTCTATTATTCTGCACGAGGTAGCCCACGGGAGTATGGCTTTAAGGCTGGGCGATAATACGGCAAAGTATGCCGGCCGTTTGACACTGAATCCCTTAAAACATATCGATCTTTTCGGAACAATTATTTTACCCGCTTTATTGGTTTTAACTAGAAGTCCGTTTGTTATCGGCTGGGCGAAGCCCGTGCCGGTCAATCCCTATAATTTGCGCGATCCGAAGTGGGGGATGCTTAAGGTTTCTTTGGCTGGGCCTTCGGCAAATTTTTTCTTAGCCATAATTTTTAGTATTTTTATAAGATTTATTGCCCTTCCAGAAACCATGTCGATGCTTTTTGGTCTCATTGTGATTTATAATTTTGCCTGGGCGTTGTTTAATTTACTGCCGATTCCGCCATTTGACGGTTCGCACATCCTTTTTACTTTCTTGCCGCCGCAGTTCGACAGCCTTAAAATGTTTTTGCAGAAATACGGCCTTTTTATTCTTTTGGCACTTTTGTTTTTAGGCGCCATTGATTATATTTTTCAAGCCGCTTTGTTTCTTTATTATCTGATCGCCGTCTAGTTTTCACCCTTGCTTCTTGACTTAAATTATAATATTTGTTAAATTAATTCCGTAAGCACAAAGTGCTTTTTGTTTTAATTTGAAATATGTCGACGATTCATCAATTAATGAAAAAAAGGAGACCGTCAAAAATAAGGACCGACAAAACGCCGGCCCTGAGTTTCGGTTTTAATGTTTTGAAAAATCGGCCCAAAAACTATACTTCTCCTTTCAGAAGGGGAGTTTGCTTGAAAGTTTTCACCACCACTCCCAAGAAACCTAACTCGGCTTTGAGGAAAGTTGCCCGGGTTAGGCTGACTAACGGTATGGAGGTGACGGCCTATATCGGTGGCGAAGGTCATAATTTACAGGAGCACTCGATGGTGGTAATTCGTGGCGGCAGAGTCAAAGACTTGCCCGGAGTTAGATATCATATAGTTAGGGGCATGCTGGACGCGGCTGGAGTCGAGGGACGCAAACAAGAAAGATCAAGATACGGAGTTAAAAGACCCAAAGAAGGCAAGTAATTTTTAATTTATGGCTAGAGGTAAAACAGTAAAAAGAGTATTGAATCCCGATGCTGTATACAACAGCGTCATGGTTTCCAAGCTTATAAACCACATTATGAAGCGCGGCAAAAAAACTATTGCCAAAAAAATCGTTTACCGCGCTTTTAATATTATCAAAGAAAAAACCAAGAAAGAGCCTTTGGAGATTTTTGAGTTAGCCATTCAAAACGCCTCCCCTTTGTTGGAAATTAAACCGAAAAGAGTCGGGGGCGCCACTTATCAGGTGCCCAGAGAGGTTAGGGGGGACAGAAAGTTGACGCTGGCTTTTAGGTGGATTATCAACGCCGCTCAATCTAAAAAAGGCAAGCCGATGCATGAAAAATTAGCCGAAGAGCTTATGCTCGCCGCCAAAAACGAAGGTTCGGCCATTAAAAAGAAAGACGATACTCATCGCATGGCCGAAGCCAATAGAGCTTTTGCGCACTTTGCCTGGTAAAGATTTATGCCAAGACAATATCCTATAGAAAAATATCGCAACATCGGCATCATTGCCCACATCTCGGCAGGTAAAACGACCACGAGCACCTGCATTTTATATCATACGGGCAAGGTTCATAAGATCGGTACTTTGGAAAAAGGCACGACTCCTTTGGATTGGATGGTGCAATCCCAAGAAAGAGCCATGACGATTATGGCGGCGGCCACCACGACCTATTGGAAAGTGGGCAATGATACCTATCAAATCAATATTATCGATACTCCCGGCCACATTGATTTTACGGCCGAAGTTCAGCGCTCTCTAAGAGTTTTAGACGGAGCGGTTGTTGTTTTTGACGGCGGAGCCGGCGTACAGTCCCAATCCGAAACTGTTTGGCGGCAAGCCGACGATTTCAACGTTCCGAGAATTTGTTTTGTCAATAAAATGGATAAAATGGGCGCCAATTTCGAGTCCGTCCTCGATTCTATTAAGAAAAGATTGACGCCCTTGGCCGTACCCGTGCAGATTCCCGTCGGAGAAGAGGATAATCTTTGCGGAGTGGTTGATCTTATGAGGATGAAGGTTTTAAAATTCGAAGGTACGGAAGGCGAAATTTTAAAAGAAGAAGATCCGACCGGCGACTTGCTGGAAAAGGCCAAAGTTTGGCGGGCTAAAATGATAGAAAAGATCGCGGCCGAAGACGACACTTTGATTGAAAAATATTTGGGCGGAGAAGAATTATCTCTTGAAGAATTAAGAAGGGGCTTGAGAAAAGCGACGATCGCCTGCAAGATTTTCCCAGTTTTCTGGGGGTCTCTCTTCAAGAGAATCGGAGTTCAGCCCTTGCTGGATGCCGCGATTTGGTATTTGCCCAATCCTCTTGATTTGCCGCCCGTGAAAGGCGTCGATCTTAAGACCGGAGAGCCAGCCGAAAGAAAGCCTTTAGATACCGAGCCTTTTTCAGCTTTGGCTTTCAAGATTATGACCGATCCGTTCGTGGGAACTTTAACGTTTTTCAGAATATATTCGGGCAAATTAATTAGGGGTTCTTACGTTTTAAACTCAATTACCGGAGAGCGGGAAAGAATCGGTCGCATTTTAAGAATGCACGCCGATGAAAGGCAGGATTTGGAAGAAGGGTATGCGGGCGATATTTTGGCTACCGTCGGTTTGAAGAACACTGCAACCGGCAACACTTTGTGCGACGAGGAAAAACCGCTGGTTTTGGAAAAAATCGTATTTCCCGAGCCAGTTATCGGCATTAAAATCGAGCCCAAGACCAAAGCCGACCAGGAAAAAATGGGCATGGCTCTCAAAAAATTGGCCGAAGAAGATCCGACCTTCAAAATCAAGAGCGACCAGGAAACCGGCGAGACCGTCATTTCCGGTATGGGTGAGTTGCACTTGGAAATTATTATCGATAGAATGAAAAGAGAGTTTAAGGTTGACGCCAATGTCGGCCAGCCTCAAGTCGCCTACAAGGAAACTATTAAGGGTGAGGCGGAAGCCGAGGGCAAATACATTAAACAGTCCGGCGGCAAGGGACAGTACGGCCACGTTTGGTTGAGAATCAAACCCAAAGAAAGGGGACAAGGCTTCGAATTCGTCAATGAAATTAAAGGAGGCGTCATTCCTCAAGAATACATTCCGGCTACGGAAAAGGGTGTTAAAGAGTCAATGGACAAAGGAGTCGTTGCCGGATACCAGATGGTTGATATCGAGGCCACACTATATGATGGTTCTTATCACGAAGTCGATTCTTCAGAAATCGCTTTTAAACTTGCCGGAGCCATGGCATTTCAGGCGGCTTGCAAAAAAGCGAAGCCCATTTTATTGGAGCCCGTTATGAAACTGGAAGTTACGGTGCCTGAAGAATATTTTGGCGATGCCATCGGAGATCTGTCTTCTAGAAGAGGCAAGATTGAAGAAACCAAGGACAGGGTGGGGGGGCTCAAGATCATCAATTCCAAAGTGCCTTTGTCGGAAATGTTCGGTTATGCTACGGCTATCCGTTCCATGAGCCAAGGTCGAGGAACGTTTACCATGGAATTTGATCATTATGCCGAAGTGCCTCAGAACATCGCTCAAGAAATCATCGAAGGCAAAAGAAAATAAACCTTAATATGGATTTAAATGAAATCAAAAAGTTAATAGATGAAGACGGCGGAAAGATTATCATCGTGGAAAACGGCGAACCTGTGATGGTGGTGACTTCTTTCGCCGATTACAAAAGGGGGAGGGTAAAATCGGAGCCAAAGCCCAAACCCAAGGAAAATAATCCCAAACCGCTGCCAGCGGAATTGAGCGGCGAAGAGCTGAAGATTGAAGATTTGCCTTTTTAGTATTGACATTTTACTGCTATTTGCTTAAGATAGTACTTAGTTAATAATTAATAAATAATTAACATTAAATAAAAAAACTATGGCTGAGAAAGAAAAATTTGTAAGGGGCAAGCCCCACGTCAACATTGGGACTATAGGCCACGTCGCTCACGGTAAAACTACCACGACTGCGGCTATCACCCATGTTTTAAATTTAAAGGGCCATTCTACCAAAGAGTGGACGGTTGATGATATCAACGCCGCTCCGGAAGAGAAGGCGCGTGGCTTGACCATTACGGTTACCCACATTGAATACGAAACAGATAAGCGCCACTACGCGCACATTGATTGCCCGGGACACGCGGACTACATCAAGAATATGATTACAGGCGCCGCTCAAATGGATGGCGGTATTTTGGTGGTTTCGGCTCCAGACGGCCCGATGCCTCAAACGAGAGAGCACATTTTGCTTGCTCACCAAGTTGGTTTGCCTTCAATCGTGGTTTTCTTGAATAAATGCGATGCCGTTGATGATCCGGAAATCATCGACTTGGTTGAATCGGAAGTCAGAGAACTTTTGAAGAAATACAAATTTCCCGGAGATACTACGCCTATTATCCGCGGTTCAGCCTTGAAGGCTTTGGAAGCGAAGTCTGCTGACGACCCGGCTGCGAAACCCATTTTGGACCTCATGAAAGCGGTTGATGAATTTATTCCCGAACCGAAAAGAGAAACCGACAAACCATTCTTAATGGCAGTGGAAGATGTTTTTTCCATTGAAGGAAGAGGTACGGTCGCTACCGGCAGAATTGAGAGAGGCGTCATTAAAGCCAACGAAGAAGTGGAATTGGTCGGCATCAAGCCGACGATGAAGACTACGGCGGTCAGCATCGAAATGTTCAATAAGATTTTAGATGAAGGGCAGGCCGGAGACAACGTTGGTATTTTACTTAGAGGACTGAAAAAAGAAGACGTAGAAAGAGGCCAGGTTTTGGCCAAGACCGGTTCGGTTACTCCCCACACTGAATTCGATTGCGAAATTTACGTTTTGACTAAGGAAGAAGGCGGCCGTCATACCCCGTTTTTCCCCGGCTACAAACCCCAATTTTATATCAGAACAACCGATGTGACCGGAGACGTGACCTTGCCTGAAGGAACAGAAATGGTCATGCCCGGAGACACGGTCAACTTAAAAGTTAAATTGATTGTTCCCGTGGCTCTTGAAGAGCAGCAAAGGTTCGCTATCAGGGAAGGAGGCAAGACCGTGGGTGCCGGAGTTGTTACTAAAATCATCAAATAATGCCCAAAAAGCCAGTTGCAGTTGAAAACGCGGTTAAGCCCAAAATTAGGATTAAACTTCGGGCTTACGATCATAAAGTGATTGACAAGAGCGCTCGCGAGATTTGCGAGACCGCCTTGCGATATGGCTCTGAAATTTCCGGACCCGTGCCTTTACCGACCGAGACTAAAAAATACACGGTCAACCGGTCAAGCTTCATCCACAAAGACGCGCGAGAGCAATTCGAGATGAGGATTCACAAAAGATTGATTGACATCTTGAGCCCGAACTCCCGGGTCATCGACGCCCTGATGAGTCTGACTCTGCCGGCTGGCGTAGACATCGAGATCAAAATGTAGAAATTAGAAACGTGATTAGGAAAGCCGCCCGAAGGGGCGGTTTTCTGTTGCAGCCCTTGACAAGCATACTACACATCGTATATACTTAAGATATATGGCAAAAGCTATTATCAATATTAAAACCGATAAAGAGGTGAAGAAAAACGTCCAGAATTTAGCTGAAGAGCTGGGGATTTCTTTGAGCGATGTTATTAACGCCTCGTTAAGGAATTTTATTCGTACGCGTGAAGTGCGGATCTCTTCTGTTCCCCAAATGACTCCTGAACTGGAAAAGCTCCTTGGGCCGATTGAAAGAGATATTAAGAGAGGGAAGAATCTTTCGCCGTCTTTTTCTTCTTCGGAAGAGATGGAAGACTATCTTTGTTCTTTATGAAAATCAGGTTTCATAATAATTTTGAAAAACAGTATAGAAAATTAAGAAAAAATGAACAATCGCAACTTAGAGAACGGTTGTCTTTATTTTCTAAAGACGAATTCAGTCCGATTCTTAATAATCATCCTCTTTCGGGGAAATATAAAGGATATCGGAGCATTAACATAACGGGAGATACCCGGGCGCTTTATAAATATCAAAATCCAGCTACTTGTATTTTTGTCGTTATTGATTCACACAGTAATTTATACAAATAACCATCAGTTGACAGTCAAACGGGCTTCTGATATACTGGCGATATATGAGTATACTGTCTATATAGTATCGTTCTATATAGCATAAGTACTAACCAAGGATTTTTACGGGGTTAGTGCCCCGTATTTTGTTGATAATTCATGAAATTAATTCTGGGTTTAAAATTAGGCATGTCGCAGATTTTCGACAAAGAAGGCAACGTCGTGCCTTTGACTTTGATTGAAGCCGGACCTTGTCAAATTACTCAGATCAAAACCAAGAAATCCGACGGTTACGAATCTTTGCAAATTGGTTTTAAGGAAATTTTAAAGAAAAAGAATATTAAAAAACCCATGGCTCACAAGCCTTTTCGTTTTATCCGCGAATTCAGAAACGCTCCGGCAGGAGAATTGAAGGTGGGGGATAAGATTGACGTTTCTCTTTTTAAAGAAGGGGACGTGATCAAGGTGGCCGGACTTTCCAAAGGAAAGGGTTTTCAGGGAGCCGTAAGGCGTTGGGGTTTTCATGGTAAATTCCAGACCCACGGCATTAAACATGAAGTAAGAACCGTTGGCTCTATTGGAGACAGCGGCATGGAAAGGGTTTGGAAAGGCAAAAAAATGCCCGGACGTATGGGCGGGATGAGGACTACTGTTAAAAATTTGGAAGTGATTAAGGTCGACAAAGATAATAATTTATTGGCCTTAAGGGGAGCTGTGCCGGGGCACGCGGGAACTTTGGTGGAAATTAGAGCATAAATAAATATGAAAGTTACCACTTACGATCAAGAAGGAAAAGAAGTCGGACAGACCTTGTTGCCTAAGGAAATTTTCGGTTTAGAAATCAATCAGAATTTGATTCATCAGGTCGTTGTTTCGCAAGCGGCTAATCGCCGACAGGTTTCGGCTCACACGAAAGGCCGGGGACAGGTTTCGGGCGGCGGCAAGAAACCTTGGAGACAGAAAGGCACGGGCCGAGCCAGACACGGCTCTACAAGGTCCCCGATTTGGAGACACGGCGGTATTGCTTTGGGTCCCACCAAAGACAGGAATTTCAAGCAGAAAATCAATCGAAAGATGAAGAAAGCGGCCATGCTGATGGTTTTGTCGGCCAAGGCCCAAAAGAATTTTTTAGTGGTTTTGGAAACTTTGAAATTAGAAAAAGGCAAGACAAAAGCCATGGCTCAATTGCTGCAGAAATTGCCTTGCAAGAACGAAAGCACCCTGGTCGTTTTGCCCGGCATGGAAAAGAACGTTATTCTGGCGACCAGAAATTTAGAGAACGCCAAACCCGCTCAAGTTAAAGAGTTGAACGCTTTGGATTTATTAAGTTTTAAATATTTAATCATGCCTAAAGAATCGATTAAGATTTTAAAAGAAATTGTGGCTAAAACATAACATGACTCCATTCAATATTTTTAAAAAGGGCAAGAAAAAAAAGAAAGTCGCTCCGAAAAAGGCAGTCAAACCAGAAGTTAAGCACGAGCCAGACAAAGGGCAACTCGCTGTTCCGTTAAAGTCCAAGAAAGATTCCGAAGTTGCATGCCGCATTTTGAAATACCCGCACGTGACCGAAAAAGCCACTGATTTGACCAAGGCTAGTCAGTACGTTTTTAATGTTTACGAAAGTGCTAACAAGACGGAAGTCAAAAAGGCGGTTGAAGATGTTTACGGAGTAAAAGTCGTATCTGTCAAAATAATCAAGATTCACCCTAAAAGAAGAAGATTGGGCCGGATTGAGGGCTGGAGAAAGGGTTATAAAAAAGCTATCGTTAAATTGGCTCACGGCCAGCAGATAGAGATTTTACCGAGATAGTGGGACTTACGAAATCCCACACTTGATGTGGGATTTCGTAAGTCCAACAATCGATAAATATGTTGAAAAAAAACACTACAAGAGAAGACTTCAGTTTATTGTCGAAGAAGGCGCCGGAAAAGAGCCTGCTTTTAAACTGGTTTCGGAGCAGCGGCCGAGGAAACTCTGGTCGCATCACTTCGCGCCATAGAGGCGGCGGAGTCAAAAAGGCTTACCGCATTATTGATTTCGGCCAGGATAAACTGGACATACCGGCCAAAGTCCTTGCTTTTGAATACGATCCTTACCGCACTTCATTTATCGCTCTTTTGGAATATACCGACGGTGAAAAGCGATATATGCTGGCTCCTCAAGGATTGAAAGTGGGCAACAGCGTTGTCAACTCTGCTAAAACCGAGCTTTTGCCCGGCAACCGTTTGCAAGTGAAAAATGTTCCGGTGGGCACGCAAATTTATAACATCGAAATCGAACCCGGTCGAGGTGGTAAAATGGTCAGGGGAGCAGGTACATCAGCTCAGGTTTTGGCTCAAGAAGGTAAATACGTTCATTTGAAAATGCCGTCCGGTGAGATCAGACAGATTTCCGGAGAGTGTTTCGCTTCAATCGGAGTACTTTCCCGCGGAGAGCATATTTATATTAAAATCGGAAAGGCGGGCGGTTCGCGTTATCGGAGCAGAAGGCCCCATGTCAGAGGTACGGCGATGAATCCGCCCGACCATCCGCATGGTCACGGTGGCGGCAGAACAGGAAGAGGTATGGCTAATCCCAAGACGCCTTGGGGCAAGCCCGCCCGCGGGGTGAAAACGAGAAAAAGAAGCTGGACGAATAAATATATAATTCAAAGAAGACAAAAACATGGCAAGAAGTCTTAAAAAAGGCCCATATATCGACGAGCGCTTGATGAAAAAACTGAAAGACCTGAAACCAGGTACGAAGTCTATCATCAAAACTTGGTCGCGCCCCTGTACTATCAGCCCGGAAATGGTGGGATTTACCTTTGGGGTGCATAACGGCAAGGAGCATGTGCCGGTTTTTGTGACCGAAGATATGGTGGGTCACAAATTGGGCGAATTTGCTCCGACGACCAAATTCGGCAGGCACGGCGGCCGAATGCAGCGAGAATTAGAAGCGGGCGCAGCCGAAAAAGAGGCAACCGCCGCTAAAACAGCCGCTGAGCCGGCTAAAAAACAATAAACATGATTGTTAAAGCTAAATTAGGCAATTTAAGAATATCGGCAAGAAAGGTGAGGCTGGTGGCTGATATGATTCGCGGCAAATCGACAGAGAAAGCAGCCTCTATTTTAAGTTTTACCACCAAGAAGGCATCCAAACCCCTTTTGAAGCTTTTAAATTCGGCTTTGGCCAACGCTAAAAATAATTTGAAATTAGACACAGCCAATCTTTTTATAGAGAAAATTGAAGTCAATGACGGACCGAAATACAAAAGAATGAGGCCTCGGGCGCGGGGTCAGGGATATGAGATCCAGAAGAAAACTTCCCATATTATTATGATTTTAAACGAAAAAAATAAAAAACATGAGTCATAAAGTCCATCCAAAAGCATTTCGCTTGAAAAATTCTTCAGACTGGATGTCGCGCTGGCTGTCGAAGAAAAACACTCCTCAAATTCTCGAGGAAGATTACAGGATCAGGGCGTTTTTGAAAAAAAAGCTCAAGGAGTGTTCAGTTGAATCGATTGAGATCGAGAGATTCGCCGGCAAGACCAGTGTGATTATTAATAGTGCCAGGCCCGGATTGATTATAGGTCGAGGCGGTAAAGGCGCGGAAGATTTGAAGAAAGAAATCGAGAAGGTTTTGGGCGGAGGTAAAAAAGAATTACGGATTGAAATCAGGGAAATTAAGAATGTTTGGGCCTCAGCTCCTTTGGCGGGGCAATGGATCGCCCAACAGATTGAAAAAAGAATGCCTCACCGCCGAGTGATGAAACAAGCCATGGAAAAAATTATGGCCAACAAAGAAGTGAAGGGGGCTAGAATTGAGTTATCGGGCCGATTGGGGGGAAACGAAATTGCGCGGAGAGAGTGGCTTAGAAAAGGCCAGTTGCCCCTTCAAACTTTAAGAGCCGTGATTGATTACGCTTTGACCGAAGCTTTGTGCACATACGGCATCATCGGCATCAAGGTCTGGGTTTATAAAGGTGAAAAGTTTGATTAACATGTTAACGCCTAAAAAAGTAAAACATCGAAAATGGCACAAGGGGCGGCGCCGGAACGAAGGGGTGGATTTTCGAGGAACCGAATTGGCTTTCGGCAGTTTCGGCTTGAAAGCCCAGGAAGCTAAATGGCTGACGGCGCGGCAGCTTGAAGCAGCGCGGCGCTCGGTTATCAGATATTTGAAAAAGGGAGGAAAGTTCTGGGTGAGGATTTTTCCCGACAAACCCATCACGAAGAAAGGAACGGAAGTCCCGATGGGCGGCGGCAAGGGAAGCGTGGACCATTATGTTTTCCCGGTAAAGCCCGGCCGAGTTCTTTTTGAACTGGAAGGCATTAAAGAAGAAATGGCTCGAGAAGCTTTTAATACGGCCAGCAAGAAATTGCCGTTGAAGACTAAATTTATTAAGAAATAATCCGAATATCGCGAATATGAAAATCAGCGAGATTAGACAAAAATCGAAAAAAGAGCTAGAAAGTATGCTATTGGAAAGAAGGGAACACTTGAGGAATCTTCGGTTTGATTTGGCTTCGGGCAAGGTGAAGAACGTCAGAGAAATCAGAGAATTAAAAAAAGAGATTGCGAGAATTCTAACTTTATTGCATTAACTAAAATTATGCCAAAAAAGCAACTTACCGGCGTGATCACTTCCAATAAAATGCAAAAGACCGTGGTTGTGGAAGTGGAAAGCGTCAAACACCACGATAAATATTTGAGGACTTACAAGGCGCACAAGAAATACAAAGTTCATACTGATGAGGTATTTCAGGTAGGCGACAGGGTTGTTATTGAAGAGTGCCGACCGATTAGTAAAGATAAAAAATGGCGGGTAATTAAAAAAATATGATTCAGCTTAGGACTATGTTAAAAGTGGCTGACAATACGGGAGCGAAGATTGTGATGTGCTTTTTGATTTTAGGCGGTTCCAAGCACCGCTATGCGCAGTTGGGCGACGTGTTTGTGGGAGTTGTCAAAAGAGCCGAGCCGAGAAAGATCGTCAAGAAGCACGAAGTGGTCAGAGCTGTCGTAGTGCGTCAGAAAAAGGCATTCCGCAGGTCCAACGGCGTTTATATCCGCTTTGACGACAATGCCTGTGTGATTTTGGAAGCGAAAACAAAAGAGCCCAAAGGCGGCAGGCTTTTCGGGCCGATTGCCAAGGAGTTGAAAGAAAAAGGTTTTGATAAAATCGCCGGCATGGCCGAAGAATTGGTTTAATAGCATGAAAATACACAAAAACGACCAAGTTTTAATAATATCAGGCAAGGATCGCGGCAAAAAAGGAAAGGTTTTGGATGTCTTTGCCCAAGAAAGCAAGATTGTTGTTGAGGGCGTAAATATGAGAAAAAAGAATTCAAAGCCCAAAAAATCGGGCGAGAAGGGACAGCTAGTTCACGTGCCTGCAGCATTTGCCGCAGCTAACGCCGCGCTGATTTGTCCGAAATGCGGGAAGCCCACCAGGGTCGGCTATAAGATTTTAGATAAGAAAAAATACCGCATTTGCAAAAAATGCCAGTCGGAATTTTAATTAACATGATGAGATTAAAAGAAAAATTTATTAAAGAGGTTGTCCCCGCAATGCAGGCGAAATTCGGTTATAAATCCAGCATGGCCGTGCCTAAAGTGTCAAAGGTGGTGTTAAATACCGGTTTCGGCAGACTGGTTGTAGGTAAGTTGGGGGATGAGCCTAAGAAAATTTCTGACGCGATTATTTCCGATTTAACTCAAATCAGCGGGCAGAGAGTGATGGCGACCAAAGCTAAAAAAGCGATTTCCGCCTTTAAGACCAGACAGGGCATGCTGATTGGCGCTTGTGTCACCTTGAGGGGTCAGAGAATGTATGACTTTTTAGAGAGGCTGATTAATATCGCTTTACCCCGATCGCGCGATTTTCAGGGGATCGATCCCAAATCAGTTGATCGAAGCGGTAACTTAACCGTGGCTTTGAAAGAGCACATCGCTTTTCCCGAGATCTTGCCGGAAAAAACGAAAGCGATCTTCGGCTTTGAAATGACGATCGTAACGACCGCAAAAAATCAGAAAGAGGGGCTGGAGTTACTAAAATTAATAGGCTTTCCCATAAAACATTAACATGGCAAAGAAATCTTTAATTGCTAAAGCAAAAAGAAAACCGAAATTTTCAACCAGAACCATCAGGCGTTGTTTTCGTTGCGGTCGTCCTCGGGGGTATATGAGAGAATTCGGGCTGTGCCGCATTTGTTTCAGGGAAATGGCTAACGAGGCCTTGATCCCAGGTATTAAGAAATCAAGCTGGTAATTTTATGGACCCAATAACTAATATGCTTAATTCAATAAAGAACGCCCAGGCTGTTTTATTGCCTAAAATCGAGGTTGATTTTTCCAATTTGAAATACGAAATTGCCAAGATTTTAGAAAGAAGAGGTTTTGTGGAAAAGGCAGTGAAGTCGGGCAAGGGCGCAGCCGGTAAGACTCTCGAAATCGTTTTAAAATACGAAAATAAAGTTCCGGCCATTTCTGGCATGAAAAGAGTTTCCAAGCCGGGGCAGCGGATTTATTCGCCCGTTCAAAAAATAAAATCGGTGAGGGGCGGCTACGGCATCAGCATCATTTCAACATCCAAGGGGTTGATGACCGGCAATGAAGCTAGAAGGCAGAATTTAGGAGGAGAGATAATTTGTGAAATCTGGTAAAATACTTATATGTCTAGAATAGGCAAAAAACCAATTGAAATACCGGCCGGTGTGGAAGTAAAAATCACTGGCCAACAAGTGTCGGTCAAGGGACCGAAAGGCGAGCTTTCTTTGAAAGTTCGACCGGAAATTAAGGTTGAAATAAAAGACGGCAAGATTTCGGTTTCTACTCAAGATGAAACGGCCAAAGCTTTTTGGGGATTGACCAGGGCTTTACTCAATAATATGGTCCAGGGAGCAGTGAAGAATTTTGAGAAGAAACTGGAAATCGTCGGCGTGGGCAATAAAGCCGTTATGGAAGGCGAGAATCTGGTTCTGAGCGTCGGTTTTTCTCATCCGGTCAAGGTGCCGGCTCCCAAAGGCATTACTTTTTCAGTGGAAAAAAATATTATCACAATATCGGGCTCTGACAAGAGCTTAGTCGGGCAAACGGCGTCCAGTATCCGAAAGGTCAGACCACCCGAACCCTACAAGGGTAAGGGAATTAGGTATTTCGGCGAACAAATCAAACTTAAAGAAGGCAAAAGAGCGGCGACTACCGCGGCCGGCGCGTAATTTAAACTTATATGTCATTGACAGCGAACAAACAAAGAAAAATCAGGCGTCAAAAGAGAGTCAGAGCTAAAATTTCAGGCACGGACAAAAAGCCCCGGCTTTGCGTTTTCCGATCCAATAAACACATTTACGCTCAGTTGATCGATGATACTCGCAAAAAGACGATATTGTCTGCCAGCGACCAGAAACTCAAAAAAGGCAAAATGACCAAGGCCGATTTAGCCAAAGAGATCGGCAAATCGATCGCCAAGCTGGCTTTGGAGAAAAAAATAGAAAAAGTAATTTTTGACCGCGGACCCTATAAATACCACGGAAGAGTCAAAGCCGTGGCCGAAGGAGCAAGAGAAGGCGGTTTAAAGTTTTAACTAATTGTGGGATTTACGAAATCCAACATATATGATGGGATTTCGTAAATCAATAAATCACATGATACAAAGAGAACCATCAAGATTTAGAAGGCAGATGCCGGAACGTCCCAAGGACGAATTCGAGTCCAAGCTTTTGGATTTGGCCAGAGTTTCACACACCAGAGCCGGCGGTAAGAAAATGAGATTCAGGGCCGTCGTGATTATCGGCAACAAAATGGGCAAAGTGGGTTTAGGCATAGCCAAAGGGCACGATGTCGCTTTTGCCGTAGAAAAGGCGACAAGGCTTGCGCGCAAACACATTATCATTGTGCCGATGTCCGGCGAAACCATTCCCCACGAAGTGATTTCCAAGGTAGGCTCGGCTCATATTTTATTAAGACCCCAGAGAAGCGGCCGCGGTTTGGTGGCGGGCGGTACGGTGAGGATTGTCTGCAATTTGGCCGGGGTAAAAAACATTTCTTCAAAAATCCTCAGCAAGAGCGGCAACAAGGTTAATAATGCCCGAGCAACCATCGAAGCTTTAAAACAGCTTAAAATTAAAAAGTAGTATTTTCATGCAGCTTCACGAAATCAAATCAAATTATCGCCGCCAGAAAAGAAAGAGAGTGGGCCGGGGCGGCAAAAGGGGCAAGTATTGCGGCCGAGGCAGAAAGGGGCAGAAAGCCAGAGAAAGTCACAACTTTGTTCCGGTGATTCGAAGTTTGGTTAAAAGATATCCGAAGCTCCGCGGTTACAGGTTTAAATCTAGAAAAGGGGAGATTGCCGTGGTTAATATCGAAGCCTTGGAAAAGAAATTCAAAGCGGGCGATGCGGTCAATCCCGAAACGTTGCTTAAACAAGGATTAATCCGTAGAATTAAAGGTGTAACGCCTCAAGTTAAGATTTTAGCCAAAGGAAAATTAACTAAAAATTTAACCGTCGAGGGCTGTCTTTTATCGAAAAGTGCTAAGGCGGCAATAGAAAAAGCAAATGGAATGGTTAAATAAAGTTATTCAAATTTTTAAAATCCCCGATCTGCGCAAAAAAATCATTTTTGTGCTGGGGATTTTTGCGGTTTTTAGATTAATGGCGAACATCCCGATGCCGGGCATCGAAGCGGAAAACCTTAAGTCGTTTTTTGACCAGTTCCAGATGTTCGGGCTCTTGAACCTTTTTACCGGCGGCACGCTTTCTAATCTTTCGATCGCCATGCTGGGCTTGGGCCCTTACATCACCGCAACTATCATCATGCAGTTGTTAACCATGATTTTTCCGCCGCTCGAAAGATTGTACAAGGAAGAAGGCGAACAGGGCCGCCAAAAGTTCAATCAATACAGCAGGATTTTAACCGTTCCTTTAGGAATGCTGCAAGCTTACGCCATGCTGAATTTATTTCAGCGGCAGGGTGCCATCGGCGAACTTTCTTCCGTGACCATGATAACTTCTCTTATCTCGGTTGCAGCCGGCTGCGTTTTATTGATGTGGCTGGGAGAATTGATCACCGAGCGAGGCATCGGCAACGGCGTTTCTCTTTTGATTTTCGCCGGCATCGTGGCGTCCGTGCCCGAAAATATTTTACAAATTGTTGCGAAATGGGATCCTTCTCAATTACCCTCTTACTTTCTCTTTTTTGCGATGGCCTTGTTTATTATCGCCGGAGTAGTCATGGTCAATGAGGGCCGGCGCAATATCCCCGTGTCTTATGCCAAAAGAGTCAGGGGCGCGCGCATGTACGGCGGGGTTTCCACTTATCTGCCTTTAAACATCAACCCGGCCGGCGG